>Ga0307509_10000068_pt1 | contig 141370 bp, 162 predicted proteins | sample 10_EM_MG_FD_202245 | JGI IMG/M metagenome (GOLD analysis project Ga0307509, IMG submission 202245) | Populus trichocarpa ectomycorrhiza microbial communities from riparian zone in the Pacific Northwest, United States - 10_EM | ecosystem: Host-associated > Plants > Roots > Unclassified... | reverse complement strand
TTACTACTTCAAAGAACACAAATGGAGGAATATATGTTTGAATGGGAATTGTAAATTAAAAATGTTTTTATCTTTGGTGGTGGTGCCAAGGTGGCCGAAAACTACGGGTGGCCGAAAACCCCATACTTGAGCTTAGAACTTTTTCACTGCTATTGTATGTGGAAAGGTATGGTTTTTTTTACTCGTTTGGGTTGGATTAGTTGCATCGGAACTATCTGCTCTTCCTGCTTTGTGCTATCATAGTATCTTGTGTGATTGGTTTTTGGTAAGATTATATAATGGCAAGGTGGCTTACCACAGGAGAAATGACAGCGAAGGAGTGCGAATGAATGAATTGGTTTTCTCTTCTTTGCCCCCCGGCTTGCCCTACCGGTAGCAAGGCACGCCACACACCGAGGGAGGCGGTGCTGTTCGGTGCTTGGCTATCATTATTATCATTCACTGAGGTCTTTGGTAGATCTACGAGTCTTTTTTCTTCTCACGAGTTGAATGTGATGATAGGCTTTGCTTTTCTTGCTTTTGTTTTTTTGCCGCGGCTGTTGGCATTGGAATTAGCAGCACTTGGTGTTGTGGAATATGCCCGCACTCTTTGGCCGTCCGTGGCACACGCGTATCCACCGGGGAGGGACACGCAAGCCTTGAAAGTTTTCCCCTATTTGTTTTATTCCCTCCTTGTCCTTCCCTCGCCTTAGCTTGCCTTCCTTCCACTTCCTTTCCACGTACTCAACGGAAGAAATCTTGAACCCCGCCACCACTTGATACAAATCCCGTGTGTTTACTTGAGCCGCTCCACGCCGCTGCGTAAAACCCTCCCCGCCGATCATTACCTCCGCTTCGACTATTTTCAGCACTTGATAGCATAGATGGGGCGAGTGATTATAGATGACGTCGCCTCTCTAGTTTTTGTATCATGCCAAAAACGTTCGTAAAGGGGATAGATTACCAAACTATAGACCAACCAGCTTCTTTCCCACTATCATACATGCACACATACAGCCCCTCTAATCGTCTTCACCCCTTCTCCTCTTTCCCTTCCCCTCACCCCCGGCACCCTCACTATTCCTCCTCTTCCTCCCCTCCCTCGCCCAATACTCGTCCCGCTCCTTCTTCTCCCTCGCAGCCTTCATCTCCATATTATCAGTCACCTTTTTCCTGTACACCTCTCTCTTCTTCTCTTTCGCCTCGCGCCTCTTCGCCTCTTTCTCCTTCTTCAGCGTGGCAATCTTGTGCATAAGATCCCGGGCCTTCCTCTCTTCACTGCTCACCACCACCGCGCGGGAGGCCAAGTAAGTAGTCTTCTTCCTCGGCTTCATCTGGTGGATTTGGGAAGCGAAGGGGAGGTCCTTTTGTATAGCTTTTGGCACGCGTAGTGGATTGAAGCGGCGGGTGGAGCGTACGACAGGTTTGTATGTTGAGTCGGCGATCTTGGGGGTTTTGATGTTGAGTTCGTGGCGGACCTCGCCGGTTGTGCGCATGCCGTTCCAGGCTGGGGCGTCTGGGAGCGCAGCATCCGTTAGGAGGTTTGTTACGGGGTTGTAAAACTTCCGCGGCTTGACCGGATACCACGCCCTAAGGAAGATGATATCACTCATAAGGACCTTGTCTTCAAAGGTTGCGCGGAAGTGTCCTTCCTGCTTTGCATTTGCTAGTGCTCGCTTGATCTGACCGCGAACTCCCGATACAGTCCTTATACTAGCACCCTCGAACTTGGCGACTTCAAGGGAGGAATTGAACATGTCCTTTACGAAGGCGGTGTTTTTAAAAATCTTGTAAGGCGTACCAGTTAGTCTTAGTTTTTTGACAATCTCGGTGGATTGGTCGACGGATAGGACGACGCCAGTTGCAGAGACGCGGAAGCCAGGGTTTTTAGAGGAGAGAGATTGGACAGCACAGAAACCAGTGTTTGGAGCGATCAAAGGGCCATAGAAGGTGCCAAAACAGTGCATGTGCTCTGGGGTATACTTTAGCATTCGGTTCCTAGTCCGGGAGTCGGAGGTTGAGTAGATGGGGATGCTTTGAAATCGACGCCAGCCCAGAGAAAATATTAGTGGATCGTTGGTTTTGAGAATCTTCTTGTGCCATCTGTGTCGTTTAATTCGGACCTGCAGAAAGCCGAAGCGGTCTTCTGTGGCGGTGAGGCCACCTACAAGGACGGGGTACTTGGGGTCAAAGTGAGCGACAAACTCGTATGGGACGTTTGGCAGGACAACTCGAGCATATGTTCCGGCTTTGTGGCCTTCAACCTTAACTCGGATGGCATCGTCCAATTGCTCAAACTCAGCTTTGTTGACTGCCAGTTGCTTCGCGAATTTCGCCTTTTGAGCATCGTACCAGTCATCTTCCGCGAATTCTGCATCCTTACCATCGCCAGTCTTATCATTATTGATACCTTCCCGGTCCTCTTCTTCGAATCGAAGCCTAAGCTCCTCCTTCCTTCGGGCGTTCTTCTCACGCTCTTTCTCCAAGGAAGTTTCCTCATCTTCTTTGTTCTCATTCCGGCCGCCCCCATCCCCGCCCTTCTCACCTGCACTCCCACTATGCACTTCCCCGGTCTCTAGATCCTCGAAAGCACCGTCTCCCTCATCACCACTATCACCGATATCGGCGGACTCGTCGTCCTCCCTTTCGCCCTGCTCCTTCTCCTTCTCTTCTAGCAGGTTTGCGGTGATAAACCGTCTTCTTAGGTCCTCCAGCGCGGACTCCTCGCTCCAATAGTTCTCTAGTTTCTCCATATCATAAACTGGTAAACTCCGATCCGCAATCTTCTTGGTAGAAGACTTGCTATCATCCTCGCTATCCTCCTCCTCGACCTTCTTGAAGAAATCTTCCTCGCTGTCGCTCCCGTCACTAGTGTTTCTAGACTTCGCCTGTAACTTTGGCTGATGCCCGCCTCGCCATTTTTGAATGACTTCAGTGGGAGTAAGAGATTCGTCGTATATTAGTTTGCTGAGGTTGACCGTACGATGTGACCTCATCCATAATTGTTTTGCATTTTCTGAAAGGTCCCGCTTCCAATGGGGGATATCTTCATCTTCATCCTCGCTGGATGGAAGATCGTCTTCGTCGAATTCTTGATCTGAAACCTCCGAGACTGATCCGAGATCGGAGTCGCTTTCGGCAAAAGTGATGTCATCTTCGGCACCCTCTTCATCCTGATCTCCTCGCAAAGCTCTTCCGAGCTGAAGAGATTTTGATGCGATACCCTCATTGTCACTCGCATCTTCGTCCTCGTCCCCGGATACAAAGTCCCCAAAGTCCGTCTCCTCGTTCTCACCTTCGGCACCGTAGCCTTCTACGTCTGCACCGTCTTTTTCTGGCTCCAAAGTTCTGACACTTCTCTTGTGTTTTCGGCCAACATCTCCACCCTCCTCGTCATCTCGAACTTGTTTTAGTACCTCACCGCCTGTGAAAAGTCTAACGCCATCTGCCTCTCCTCTCTTGCCCCTTTTCAATCCAATGACCAACCTCTCTCCCACTCCCTGCCCTTCCGCTCCTTCCTCAAAACTTTGCGAAGGGACATCGATATATACAGCATCCTTGTCGACCAAGACACCACCAACATCGCTCATAGGAGCATAGATAAGCTTCTGTTTCTCGCCTAACCTTTTCCTGCCTTTCCCTTCTGCAGCAGTTCTCGCAGGTGTGGGACAGGGGTCTGGCAACGACTCGACACTAGAGACCGACAAGTCCCCCACACCAGGTATATGTACTCGAGCCCCTTCGTTTGGAAAATTCAGGCCACGGACATATCCATACAACGCAACCTTCCGGTCAGCCTTTGGATACTCTTCTATCGCCACAGGGTCTGTCAAATCAACCATCCTATCCGCCAACATATAATAATGTGAATTCCTCCATACTAAGGGTCGCGGGTTCTTCATAACAGAGATAAACCTGCTCAAATTATGTATTTCCCTATCAGGATACCGTCCGTTAATTACCCCAGACAGGTAGAACAGCTTAGCACCCTGATACAACTCTGACCAAAACCTATGCTTCAGTCTCTTCTTCGTAGTCCGCAGCACGGACTGTGACTTGAACAGGTCCAAATGTGTAAGGATGCCAAAGATATTAGAGGGCAATCCATGTGTAGCAATAACATTCAAGAACTCCATAGTCTCCATCTCAAAACCAAAATTCCCGTCAATCAGCAGCAGGACGATATCTGCAATCTTCGATATGTCAATCATGGAAGTGAGTGAATTGTCGCATTCCAGGAAGGTTAGACGACGCTTCTTGCTCGTGACGACGGTGATAGGCCCTTGGATCGAGGACAGTGTATGCTTTGTGTACCGCTTCACCAGTGACTTTACTAAGGTAGTTTTGCCTACACCTGGAGGACCGACGACCGCAACGATTAATGGTGGTGGCTCCTCCGGGAGTCGGTCCACCATGGGGACATGTAGTCGCTTTTCCTTGACCTATCCATCCCCCCCAAGGGAAATCGTCAGTTATCTGTACCCCCACTCCTCCCTCCCTACTAATTCGCCTTATGTTCGTGAGTAACGTACATCGTGAGATCTTGTTGCCTGCTTCTGAAGTTTACCGGGATTCGCAAAGGCAAAGGCTTTTGGGTTCCGCCCTGAACGATTATTATTAGTAATTGAACCCACGAGCGAGCGATCGAGCTCATGATACCTGTGAATTTCTTCTTTTCCTTTGACTTGCGGTGAGTCTTGTTTAATTGGTCCATGGTGGCCACTCACTATACAGATGTTTGAAAGAAATTCGGAAGAGGAAAGTTTTGAGGTGCGGCTCAAAAGCTGCTTTCTTTTTCTTTCTTCTTCTTCTGAAAATAGGCTTGGCGCCAAGAGCTCACTTGAGTAAAGTAAATTTAGAGGCAACGGGTGTGGGTGAGGAAGTATCTAAATATCATACAAATTCCTCTATAGTGTATGTAATCAATAAATTAGCGAACTTTGATTTAAATGGCCATCACAGAAGAGAAAAAACTTGGGATAAGAATATAAGAAAAGATCAAAAGTTGCAGCAGGAAAAAGTCGAAAAAGACAAGAAGGAATAAAAGAAAAAAATATCGACCCACGGTGGCCATCTATTCCCCCACCTTCCCTATCATACCAAGCTCTATCATATCATACGTTCTCCTCATTCACGACCCTCAACCCTCAAGAGCATCCTCCTACAGCCCTTCACAAAGAATCGCCCAGTCATGGACCAAAGCCCAAATTAAAAGTCAAGCGTGCAAAGTTAGAGAACGAAGGGAAAGTAATGCCCAAGGTATCACATATAAAGAGATGTAAGTATAGATTGGCGGTAGGGTGCGCTGTTTTTTCTTGTGCTCTTTTGATGTACATCCGCCAGAGGCAGCTGGGCTTATATCCGTAGGAGGAAAATCCTACCGTATTTGCAGTGATATGGGTTCAGATTTTGTGGGCTGAGCATACTTCCGTTATATTGAAGCAATACTTCCGACAAGTTGAATCTATTTCCTCAATCCCGAGGCATCTGGAACAGAACAACCCCCTCCTCTAATTCGGTCGTCTCCTGTTGTTTGAGAGAACTCTATTGGGGAAGGGGATATCTTCAGACTCTTCTCCAGACTCCTTTTCTCAGAAGTTTCAAATTTCAGATCCCCTTTTGTATCCCACGCACTACGGTATACTCCCTACTCTTAAAGGCTGGAATTCGGAAGCAGAAGAAGGGATTACAATTTTAACAACGAATTACGCACAACTGTAATCTAAAACATTTATTTCAAGGCCACTAAGTTCTACAATACAATGCTATCAACCACCTCTTCTCCGTATAAAAGCTACTCAAGTACATATCATACAAAAAAAAAAGTTACAAGAACAAGCTTTTCCACCATCATCATACCATCGACCGTAATAACAATCACCTCCCACTCCTCAAAAACCCAGCAACCCCAGAACAATATCCCACCAATTCCGCCAATCTACCCGCCTCCCTTTTCTGCTCGATCATCCACTTCCTCAATTCAGTCCTAACATCCTCCTCGCCCATCACGGATTCGGAATGGCGTTTGAGAAACACGTTAACCCAGGTTTGTACGAGTTCGTAGTCTCTCCGGCTCCTCAGTAGTTGCGTCATAGCCTGCACAAACGGTGCCAGCTCATTCACTTGCAAACCCCTGATCTCGAGATCCGCAGTCGAAGGCGGGAGCGTTTTTAGGTGGGCGAGGAAGAGGGTGTAGTCTCGGTGGCTTTGGTCTGTTGCATCGCGGAGGAGTTGGGTGAAGGTGGATTCACTGCTATCCTGACTCATGCGGAGGATGCGGGATCGCTCAGCTTCGAGAGATTGGGAGTCGGCTGGTTTAGCGCTGTTGGTGCCATTGGTTGTTTCTTTGGTAGCTGGCGCAAATGGATCAGACCTTGCGCCGAGTGGGGGGAGGAAGAAAGGGGCTGTTTCGGAAGCTTTGGGAGCTTCTTTTGGTTTGTTTCGTTGCTACAAGGGAATGTTAGATTTGTTTTCCTAGGGGCTACGGAGACCAAGGAGGGAAGGAAGGATCTACCTTGATAACGTCGAGGTTAAGTAGTGTCTGCCATCTCGCCCTCGGAACGAGCGACATCGTCAACATGTTGTTGCTTAGTTGGTCTACCGTGGTGTATGTGCCGGTGGTGTCATCCTCTCCGTCATTATCCTGGGGATTGAGTGCAGCTTCGATCACACCGACACCGCCTTCTCCAGAGGCTGATGGAGCAGTCATGTCTACTATGTCCTTTTCATCAAGATGTCTGGTCGGAACGTGTCTGAACAAAGTTCTATTCGTCCTATCTCAACATCAACAACAGTCAGCCCTGCCTCAGACACGTACGGAAGAGTAGATTTTACCATAAGTTTATCCCAACACTATCCACATGAGCCGTCGCCAGAAATTCTCCAGTCCCAGCAAACGCCATAGCAGTAACAATACTCTTAGTCCTAATACCATCAATCATATGTCCGGTGGGTAAATCCCAAATTCTGACAACGCTATCTGTCGAAGCGCCAAAAATCCATCTTCCATCGTTCGAAAAACAAAAATCACTTATCCTTCCTCGCGCACCCCAAAGCTCTCTCACAGTCTTGCGGGTTTCGATATCCACCACCCGGATGCAAAGATCATCGCAAGAAACAGCGAGAAGATCAGAGTGCCTGTGTAGCTTCGCTTTAGTGATTGCACCAGAGTTGCTCCAGTTGATTTCGTGAATGATGATTCCAGTATTGAAGCCCCAGAACTTGACTTTTCCATCTAGTGATGCACTAATCACCACTCGGTTTAGAGAGTCAATTACGATTCCTGTGACCGCCTTCGTATGCTTTCCAATACCAGCCATGGCCGACTTTGCTGGTCCGGTATTATTCTTCAGACGCTTCGCCGCGGTGGCCGATACCGGCTCAGGGAACTGGCGTCTTTTAATCCCACTCTGGATATTATACATTGCTATCCCGCCGTTGCTAGAACCTACGAAACAGAAAGTTCCGCAAGACGACACGGCTACACTTGAGGTGAGTCCACCATCAGTTGTTTTAGCCCAGCGCCCCCTTAAAGACTTGTTCTCAAAGCTCCAAAGTCTTCCGGATTCAGAGCCCCGGTGACCGGTTATTATTCCTGCCAGGTCTCGTGCTGCATTTCCTGCATTTCCGGCACCATCTTCGCCTGCTACAGTTGCTATACAGGTTACTGGGCTTGATGCAGAAAACTCTCTATTGGCCCAATGTGTGCCCCTCTCGCCATTTTGTGACGGTTCGCTTGGCCTTTTGGTTCCGGCCTTCTCTGAGAAAACGAATGACTGTGCATCATTTCTCATGGAATGAGCTCTGAACGAAGAATCAAGTGACCCAGAGAGGAGGAAGTGAGAAGTGGAAGGATTCAGGAAGGTTAGAGAAGTTATTGGTTTAGAGTGCCCAGACCGGGAGCGTAGTACACGGGGAAGCGTAGTATGTGGTGAATCGAAAATCCATTCCTAAAAACTCGTGAGCACAAATAAATGCCTGTTAGAGTAAAAACTAGAAAGTATGATACCTTTATACTATTGTCGCCACCGCTCGTAATTAAGACGTTCTGTCCTGCCAGCCACTCAGCAATAACGCCCCCACCGAACGGCCCGTCGTGAGCATTCCGCATAATCGATGCAATTCTACGCTTTTTCAAGTTCCATAGCGTGATATCGCCATCATGGTGCCCAACCACAAGCATGTTGCCCCCAGAATCAGTTGCTACTCTTGATTTTCCCGCGCCAACTGCCGGATCAGTGCAGAACGAGACACTCGTAACTCGTTTCTGGCCACGAGAAGTAGCAGCAATAATGTCACCAGTAGAACCGCCTAGCGTGAACAGGGGTTTATCGGTTTGTATATTGTGAAGGTGGACCTCACCCGTCGAAAACCCAATACCAAGCACAGAGATAACCGGGGATTGCATCAAGGTTGTAATTTCTAATGGTCCTTCTCCTGTAGAAGCAACCGGCGGCAGGATGGTATAAATCTTCTTGCTACAAAACACAAAGATTAGCAAAGAGCAATCCAAGGCGGAGGAAATGGATCAATTCGCACCCAGTCTTCACATTCCAGATCTCAAGCACCCCACCCATCCTGGCAATTACAATTTTATTCAAATAGGTACTTGGATGCACGGCGGCCGTAACCTCGCCCCGACCATCCATCTCAATCTCGGTATAGACCTCCTGAGTTTCCCTCTTCCAGACGACCATCCCCCAGTCCAAGGCGCCCACAACCCAATCACCGAAAATCACCAAGTCCCGCCATTCGGTGGCCTTCTTCCTCCCCTCACCCGCAGCAGCCAATTCAGCAACCTTTTTTCCCCTCTTAAAGACCCAAACCTTGATGAGCGGATCTTCAAAGGCGACATACACTACATCCCGATGCGCAGCTATTCGACAGATAGTCCCAGGAGTAGGCGGCGATGAGGCGAATACAAGGTTTAATCGACGAACGTCATAGGTTTGTATGGTATTCGAGAGGGCAGTTGTAAGCTGGAATGTCTTCCCCAGTGGTAAGATAGAAAATGGTATTGGAGGCACGGTGGTAGATGTTATGTGGCCAATTGCCTATAGTAACCCAGCACAAGCCATCAGTAAAAGACCGGTTTTCCCTCACCCAAATAAATATAGGTAAGACCGAAGCATACCCTAAAAGGTGCAAGAATCCGCGAATGGGTGGGGGGAGGTGGTGGATTTTGCGCAATTGAATCGGCTTTTGTGCGCTGACGTTTGTTCAGCGCCATGATGAAGTTGAAGATTGCCTTAGCGAGTAGTTATGGCAATACCTAATTCGAGAAGCTCTATCGTGGCTGTTGCTATCGTTATTGCCAAATGGAGGAGGGGTGGTGGTGGTAAGGCTCCGTTGTTAGCTAACTTTTTTTCTTGAGGCTGAGTGATAAAATGTGATGGCCAGCATTACCCTACCACACAACCCCTGTTGGAAATGATTCCTGGCGAGCCGAACCCTATGAGCGGCGGGTGGAATGAAGACTTTACACGGCCGCTGATCGGGTACAGAAAGTGCGGAAAGAGCTCTACTAAAGGCGAGAACAGGAGAGAGATTAAAAAAAGGTCAAATAAGAGTCGTGTTAAGACCAGTTTCATTAGGTTCGTTTTCTAAGAAAAAAAGAACTTGTTGAGAGAGAAAAGAGAAGAGAAAAGAAAAAGAAGAGAGCGAAGACAAGGGAGCTAAGAAAACCTTATGACTAAGCTTCGGCGAACAACCCACGACATCTATCATACCAACCCTATTCATCTCTGGCACAACAATCTCTTGAGGCAAGGATACGAAACTCCAGTCAGTTGATCTCCGTCACAAATAGGAAAACTAAACTAACGACAAACAACCCATGGAGCGAAAATAAAAATACTCCCATTATTGTCTATGCCAGATGAGCTCTCTTTGCTCCGGTGCCGTCCTCTCTCTCCTGTTGGTCCGCTGTCTTTACCCTACTGTTGTTGCCTACCTCACCCGTATTATAATTATGATAGGTTAATGATGTCTGAAGATATCATAGATGTTTCTTGGGTGGAGCAGGGAAAAATTGCTCCGTGGATATATAGCAAAATCGAGCGGTAAATTTAACCTTTCCCCCAATCGAAGCTACCAGTATCGTACATTCGTCGGAACCTGGGCCAAACCCTGCCACTTGCACCAAAAAACGTTCGAACCCCAAAACCCGGATTCTGCCCCATCGTGCGCACTACTCGAGTATCTCTCAAGAGAAACCCAGGTGTATAACTCCTTTCGGGTTCTGCAGGAGGATTTTACACCCGTAGTTAGAAAACCAGGCAGGATAATGATAGGGACAGCTAGCACAGCACAGCAACCCAAACCCACGCAAGGAACTACAGTAGGAGGACACAAAACAACTCTTGGCCAGAGGAAGGTCCGAGATTCCCAGTCTCTTATCTTTCTACCTTATAATGCTACATCGCCTTTGCACAAAGCTAACTGTGCTTTAATTCGCACGATAAAAAGATTCCTACAACTACCATTCATCCTACGAGAAGTCTAATGTCGGCACTTACCGCTCCTCCTCTGGCAACTTAATGTGCACGATGGAAGTTAGACTGTGCAATGGCACTGGCGCTCATGTCGCCGGATCGAAGTTGCGTCTTCCATAGCGCATCACCACTGAAGTGGGAGAAACTTAGATTCGGCGACTTGAGCACCTGGCACTGGTAAGGTGCTGGCACTATACTATTGCACTGCCCGAACACGGTACTGGTAGGTGCTAGGCTTCAACCAGCAGATATCCGTCACAGCAGGGGAAATCAAAACCGATCACAGACAGGGTGGGTATTATTCCCGTGGGTCGAGTGGGGGAAGAAACTAAAAGGACGCTGCTAAGCTCTAATCCATCATACTGAGCAAGGCAATTTTTAGTCTCACAGCCACTCGATCTACCGGCATTGGGTGTAATATGTATTTCCGAGTGACAACTCATGCCTAACCCCCGAAACTCTTTAAACGGGACAAGATCTTCACAGACCTCTCGTAAAAAGCCTCATGTCTTTCTGTAAATCATGATATATACGATAGATAAATTAACATTAATTCCCCCCCACAAAATGCACGAATCCAAATACAAATCCCCAAATGAAAGTCTCCAACCATAGCCAAGCTTTATCATATTGTCGGCAGGGTGGCTTGAGTAATTGAGCCGCACGGGTTAAGGTGGGCGCAAATGAGGACGGTCAGCCCTGAATTCTCACTGCACATGACAGCCAACTCGCCAGCTGTCCTTCAATAAGCCCAATCCCCCCCCCACCTCAACCCTTCCTTCCTCGAAGGAAAGAAAAAAACATCATAGGAAATGGGAGACATGATGGATTCTCTTGAGTTTTGGGGAACTCCTTTACTTTTTGTTTCGCTTTCGTTTTCCTTGTTCCTGTTATGCTTACCGAGCAGACATGTTCCACCGAAGAAAGACGAGAAACCACGAGTTGTGGTTGTAGTGCTCGGTGATATTGGACGGAGCCCTCGCATGCAATATCATGCTTTATCAATCGCGCGCAAAGGTGGATTGGTGGACTTGGTTGGATACGATGGTATTTCAAGCTTTCGTCCGAAGCTGTCCAATGTGTGCTAAAAAAGAGCTTAGAATCTTCTCCGAGACCGGAGCTCGTAGATAACCCGAATATCAAAATGTGCCCGTTACCCCCGCCTCCAGGATTCCTTAGAACTGATACCCCAATTCGGTTCATTTTGTTTGCTCCTTTGAAGGCCCTTTTCCAACTTACGTCTATGCTCTACTTGCTCTGCTACATCATCCCACCATCGGCCGGATACATTCTGCTCCAGAACCCACCGGCGATACCTACGCTAGCTGTAACGAAACTCGTCGGAGCTCTGCGGGGGATGAAAATTGTTATTGACTGGCATAACTTCGGCTGGAGTGTCTTACAGCTCAAGCTCAAGGAGCACCCGATAGTCTACTTTTGCAAAATATACGAGATGTTCATCGGAAGGGGGGCATACGCAAACTTTACCGTAACAGATCTTATGGGCCTGACTTTGAAGGGCGATTGGGGAGTCAAGTATTACCTTCCCCCTATCTCTGACTAACTTCTGGAAAAAACGGAAAAAGAAAGCTGAGCTGACGGCCCCAGAACCCCCATCAAAACCCTGTACGATAGACCACCAGCTCACTTCACTCCACTCTCACCCGAAGAGCGCAGTCAATTCCTGGAATCACACCCGACAACCACCCGACATGCATCTGCAATCGCCTCAGGCTCAACCCGCCTCTTAATCTCCAGTACATCCTGGACTCCAGACGAAGACTTCACCCACCTCCTCGGAGCTCTACTAATTTACGACCGATGGGCATCCGGTGCCAATTTCCTAAAGCCCGGATCTGCTCCCTCAATTCTTGCTGTCATTACTGGAAAGGGACAGCTTCGTGATGGGTACATGGCTCGTGTGGAGACACTCGAATTCCAGAACGTTACAATTGAGAGTGTATGGCTTGAGTCTGAAGATTATCCCAAGATGGTTGGATGTGCGGATTTGGGCGTTAGCTTGCATACCAGCACGTCTGGGGTTGATCTTCCGATGAAGGTGGTTGACTTGTTTGGTGCGGGGGTTCCCGTTGCAGCATTTGAATACTTGGCTATTAGTGAGCTTGTGAAGGATGGGGTTAATGGAATTTTGTTCAAGACTGGGGAGGAGTTGGGAGAAGTGCTTGTTGTAAGTCGCACTTTCCCTTTGGTCGTGATAGTTGCTAATGCGGGCAGAATTTGTTTAATCCTGCATCACAACGGTTGAAGAAGTTGAAGGAGGGGGCTTTGGAAGAGACCGGGAATCGCTGGGATGAGAATTGGGATAAAGTTGCTGCCCCGGTGTTTGGGCTTTGAACTTGGGGATTTTCTTAGGTCATTTGCGTTAGGCACGGTGGGAGTTGAGTGTACTTACATCTAGCAAGCATAGATTATCAAAAGTTCAGGGAGTTTACTTTCTTTGCTTCTTCTTTCTTTCTTTCTTTCTTTCTTTAGCTCCCCCCCTTTCCTTTTGTCTTTTTTTTTTCAAAACAAATGTCTATGCAGCTCTGCTTGTAAATTGTTTGCCTGATGCTATTACAGACCGCAAGTACAAATTCAACCTGAGGTATACCCTCATTACTGTAAAGTTTAAAAATGACACAACGCCGATCCCACTTTTCGTACACTTTCGTTCACCCTCAAAATCCCCAGTTTTACATGCAAAGACGATAACTAGCATAGCGCCCACTAGTCTCACTCTTCCTAACAATCTTAACCACATGCCCCCTCTTAAGCCCATAATACCTAGCGACCGGATCCGCCCCCTGGATCCTCGGTAACTGACTCTCCTTGAGCCTATACCTCTCTAGCAACTTCTTCTTCTCCTCCCTGCTGAGGAGGATATGTTTGGGTACCAGCTCATGCTTGGTAATGTTGACCAACAAGTCGCTCTCCAAAAAGACCTCGATAACGCTCGGCAGCACGGTGGGGACGATCTTCATGGCAGCGGGAGTGGGGTGGCTCGAGCAGATGAAGATGCCCGTATGGAAGTTCTCGCTGTTGATGGTGTGCGCGAAGGCGCGCATGTGCTTGATTCCAATGTTACTTTCTGCGCTGAATTCCACCCAGAGGGTGCCAACAGTCGCCGGCTGATTGGGGGCTGGAGTGTGCTGCTTGATCATGTCAGGGCTGGGGTTGGCCTTGAAGGTGAGGCCTTTGCGGCTATTAGGGAAGTTAGCGTTTGTTCTGCACGATTGCTAAGAGCGGGAAAGGCAACATTGGACGGCCTTCGCCATCGCAGTATTGGTGGCGGAACTCTTCGAGGGTTATCGTGATTTCTTCCTCTGAGATTTCGTATCCCTGGGCAGTTAGTAGCTGTGCTCTCCCGGCTCATTCGTCCGTTCTATCGCGACTCCAATGAGTGGAGGGAGGGAGGGGGGAGAGGCATACTCTATCTCTGGCCATTTCATGAACAGTTCTCCAGGCACGCCATAGACGCGAGCTTTCTCTTTCGGGATCCATGTTTTAAGCTGTGGGAAGTGTTTGTAGTAGGTTGCGTTGATGGGTAAGTGTACCCGAGTAAGTAGCGACTGATAGAAGGGAAGGGAAGAGGTGACAAAGAACTGCGCCGGTTTGGTTTCCACAGGTCTGGGTGGGAGGTATGTAGAAAAGTGGCAAGTAGGATCGGCTATTAAATTAAGTTGCCTCACCCACAACCCTCAGGCTTAAATTTACCTCTCCTAGCAGAACATCTCATCCCACAGAATTTCCAGATTTCGAAGAAAAAAGTTTACTCTGACGACGACCGAGGTTAGACACCATTTCAACCACTCCCGCTACAATGGGTTCCAGCAACAGCAAACCGGCCGGACATGTCTTCGATGGGTAAAACACAGAATCCCCTCCTCTACAGTCCTCTCCAGTGAGAGAAAATGGAAATAAGTAGCTAAGAGATAATGACTAATTCAAAACTACCCAATAGGAGCGAAACTCCGGTGCGTTTCTCCAACGACCTCGTCGAATCGCTGCAATCCTCCAGCGAGGTTTTTCTTTTCCCTCCTGTCCTGTCTTACGCATACACCACCCCTTGAATAAAGCTGTTCGGCAAGGAACTAACGCAATTCCTACCCGGGAATGGATAACTAGACAGACAGCACCCGTGAAAAGTCGTTAGAAATACAGATCCAATCCCGCGTTGAGAGTGAGCTGCAGCGTTTACAGTCGCAGGAATCTCAGATTCTGGTTGATCTGGAGAGTAAGCTCTCTGAGACTGATAAGAATGGGGACACGAAAGGATTGGGTAGGGAGCAGGTGCAGGCCGAAATTGACGCGTTGAAGGAGAGGTTAGAACGCATGCCCAGGATGGCCAAAATTGATGGCGAGGTGGAGAGGGCAAGGGGGGAGGTTGCCAAGTGCTTGAGATTGAAGTGAGTTTAACTTTTGGATCGGAAGGGTGGAGGGGCTGCGGAGATCGCTGTGGAGGATGAGATGAGGGAATGGAAGAGGAGAGGCGGCGGAGGGGATGGTAGGCTAACGAAGTGTGATAGTGACCGCACACCGCTAGATTGTTACAAAGAGGTAGAGGAGTTCAAAAACCAGATTAGACGTATGGAGAGGGAGTTCGTTGTTCGGACTGTGGGAAGGGACTACTCATGAGGCAGAGTTGATTGCCTAGGGGGGCAGTTTGAAATTAGATCTAGTGGTGGGATAGGTTGTTCGTGGGTACCTGCATCTCTAGTTCTGCTCATAGGATGGTGTCTCTGCTTGGTACTAGATAATACCCTACTCCGGCCTCACTTGGAGGATAAAATAAACAGATAGATTTGGGATTATCGGTATCGCGACTCCATTCCAATGATACAAGAGTGAGTTCTATCGCCTTTTAACCGTTCCAAGGGTCAAACAGCCCCGCACTCAATATTTGCATAAAAGCCCTCATGTTACTTTTTGAAACGTCTTCGCTCACCGGGGGCAGTTCTAGCAAACTTCCGAGAGCGACAGGGATCGCCGGATGCAAGGCCGACTCTATACTCGTATAATATGACGTGGATAATACCGAGCCTCGCGCTATAAGTTGTGGCCCCCAAGCCTAGGGAATGGATACAATATCCCTAACTCCAAAAATCAAATGAGACCTCAGTTTTCCGATGTTCTTGCGAAGAAGTCCCTTGGTCTGCATAGTATGACTTGCGGATTTCCGGGGTGAAGAATGCTTGAGAAAGGAAAAAATGAATCTTGGAAATTTACCGCTAAGATCCTAGTACGGGGTTCATTGCGAGTTCCGGTAACAGTGTCATGGCGAATCACTCGAAGAGCTAGTGAGGGCAAAGGCTTGTCGGTTAGTTCGAATAGCGGTGCGAATTAGTCTACGTATGAAACCAAGGGGGAGGAAAAAGGAAAACTCGTATAATTAATAAGAGCCCAAGGGCTTTCTTAATTACAGTATGATAAGGTTTTCTCTCCGAACTAGTTGGCCAGGGAAAAATACAGACTTTACAGTACTGTACTAGCACAGTATACCCAAACCTTTGGTGCCTGCAGTTGTGGGGTCGATAGAGAGGCTCCGTTTTCAGTGGTATGGTGCAAAGGCTCGACTGCAAGAAAGCGAATCAATCGACAAATGCTCCAGTCAAATCCTGCTTTGATTAACACTAGGCCGTGGGGGCGAGGAACGGAATCAAAGTATAGAAGAAGCTTTGATGGAGCAGATCCCCAGATACCATCGTTCTGACTTGCTTGGATGCCCTAGGAAACTTAGCCGAACTACCGTAGTCGTAGTGGCGCAGGGATTATCTCTAATTTAAGTTGGTTAGATTGAGTGGTTGCAAGGTACAAGTACCAGTATGTGAGTGTGACTCTTCTGGTAGTGTTAGTAGCAGCAAATAAGTGTGCCGTGCAGTACTAATACTCTATATTTTCCCGACTAAGAGGTACGAATGCTTGGGTGGCACTTTTTGGGACATGTTTGGCGAATATCGTACTGTATATCCCTTCTATTAGAGGGATCCAGCAAGAAATATAATCCCTACCAAAAATGCCAAGCATGACAGGACGAGCATGATGTGAACTAGAGGAAATTTTTGACTTCCAGCACTGAGACAGGATGTCAAGATGACTTCAAGACAAGTGGGCAATAGCCTGAGATATGGCCTAACTCAAGTTGTCGTAGTGTTCAAGGATTGTGTGCAGATATGACAGAAACCATACTCATCGTGGTTTAGACTTTGCCTTGGCCATTGTTTACATCTTGGCATTTCTTGCAAGGATAGCAACTATCCCTGCTGGAAATACCAAGATGTAAACAATGGCCAAGGCAAAATCTAAACCATGATGAGTATGGTCACTACTATTTCTACCTACAATCCTTGAATACTACAACAACTTGGGCCAGGCCATGTCTCACGCTATTGCGCACTTGCCTTCAGGTCATCTTGGCATCCTGTCTTACTGCTGGAACTCAAAAATTTCCTGAGGTTCGCATCAAGTCTCTCCTGTCATGCTTGGCATTTTTGGTAGGGATTATATTTCCTGCTGGATCCCTCTATTAAATGTCCCATGGGGCTGTTTCCTGCTGGCTTGGAATGCTTCCAATTATCTGCCGGTTGAGCTTGACGAGCAAGGGTTAGGTAAGTTAGCGCAGATATCGCAGCTAACTTCCTCGTCACGCTGGTGGAGTTTGTCCCGATTCCGATTTTGCTGAGTTTTTTACAGTATGAGGTTTTGAGAATGGAATTTGACTGAAGAGTGAAAAGTGTGGCTGATATATCGACACCCGCACCCTGCTCGTGCTTGAGGGAGGATTAAGCACGGTACCCGCGGTTCTATTCCTCTGCTTGCGTAATGCTAGGTTGAATCATGAGGACTCACTGACTGCTAGAGGAAAAGCAACTCATCTCCACACTCTGGGCTGGGAGTGCCGCAAAAATTACAGTACTACCGGTAGTACAGTACTGAACATCCAGGCTAAATTCCCCCTTGAAAAGGAAAAAGGCCTGGAGGGGATAGAAGAAAGAAGAAAAAAAAGAGGAATCCGTGCCCAGGGCCACGGACCAATTACCATTACACCCTTCCAAGCACCCATACTCGAGTAAACGAAAACTTTTGTCCCGGTACGGTGTGAAGTCCTAATGCGGTACCTGTACCTGGGCTGTGATTTTCTCCCATGTCTAAGGCACACGCAACTCTTCATGTCTAGGCTTCATGTCTAGGGCCTCAGACAATATATAAGTATGGGATGAGATCCTTTAGACACCTTACTCACCTCCAACGGGCCAACTGGCTAGCTAGCATCGACTCTCTTTACGCCCTCTGTGGTAACATTCCTTTGGAGTAGTCAAATACTACTGCCATTCATTTCTGCTGTAGTTATATCTTCTACATAACTTTTTCCTATTATTTCTTAGAGATTTTGTGTGAACACAGGATGTTTTCTTTAATTCTTACCTCCGTCCTCTGCCTCGCCTCAACGCTCCTAAGCTCCGTGCACGCAGCTACAATCCCGGTCTGTAAAGCCGAGCATATGCCGGACACTACAGTAGCCTCAAGGACGGTAGCATACTTTGGGCAGACCGGCTCGCAATCCAGCGATTCCCTCGCGAATTTCTGCGACGATTCGTCTGTGGATATCATAGTGCTTGCATTTGTCGATATCATTAAAGGGAAAGGGGGACTTCCCGGCGTGAATCTTTCTGGGTACTGCGAGGACCCAATTGGTGGGACAGACTTGGTCCGCTGTCCTGAGTTTGGCACCGCGATCTCTAAGTGCCAGGCAAAGGGGAAATTGGTGTTCATGGGCTTGCAGGGCTCAACGGGGAATCAGACGTTGGATAATGATGCTGCGGCAATTGAGTATGCGGATAGCCTTTGGAAGCTTTTTGGTGAGGGTACCGGACTAGAGTCCATGAGACCATTCGGCAATGCTAAGGTCGACGGCTTCGACATTGGTATATCCCCTTCCTCTCTCCCACCACCTAGTTCAGAATCTCAATTGACTGACCATCACAAACTCAGACAACGAAAACCATGACCCCAACGGCTGGCCAAAATTCATCTCTGAGCTCCGCAGCAAATACGCCTCGGCTTCCAAAAAGTATTACATCTCTGCCGCCCCCCAGTGCGTACACCCCGACACCTCGATCGGGAATGCAGTCTATCTCGTCGACTTCCTCTTCATCCAGTTCTACAACAACTACTGCGCAACCACTGGCATCGCCTCCTGCTTCGACACCTGGTCAAAGGACATCGCTGCAAACAGCGTCGTCGGGACGAAGTTATTCGCGGGCTTCCTGGGTGCGCCAAACACGGGATCGGGGTACGCTACCCATTCCGAAATGGCTGGCTATGTCAGCAAGATCAAGAATTACCCGAACTTTGGCGGTGTCGTGGCGTGGGATGCTGCGTGCGCTAATAAGAATGTGGACGCGAATGGGAGGACATTCTTGAAAGCTATGAGAGATTCCTTGCAGTAATTTTTCTTCCTACCTACATGAGATTGGAGAGGGGGAGGTTGTGTGAGGGTTTTGATGGCTATGCCGGGTTCTAGTATGAGTTTGAGCTGGATAATGTCTTAGATTCTTGATCGGTTCTGAAATGAGTGTCATTGACCGATCATACCACCGTTTTAACAGTGGACGAAGCGTGAAGTGACTAGTGTGGCCATGAATGTGAGACTTGCTGCAAGTGGCCCAGAAGGAGGAGGAGGAGGAAAGGGAAAATAATAATAATGACAATAATAGTATTATTACTATTACAACGGAGGGTAGATAAACGCAAGTAAAATAGCAACCCACTTTTACGTATGATATTATAATACCATGACTTGCTCCGTAGTCTAAATTAGTCGTAACCCTCACCCACCCCATGGAGATTTGTATGATAATATCACAATGCGGAAATCGCCAGGAGTATGATAGTTTTTTCCCAATATCCAGGAGCGCCCCACCCATCTCAAAAAGTATCCGGAGGATAGGACAGGGCTGGGTAAAACTCTTTGATTCACAGATCATCACTCACACATATATCATGACGAAGACAGGGATGTTGTATGAATGGGTGATTACATATTATGATACCCTTCCCTCTCAGCGTTGGCGCGGAGGTGATAATCTGCTACGTCAGGGGCTACAGACTCTAATTCACTGTCCCAAAGATCAGCACGAGGTTTGGATAATTTTTTTTTCCATTTTTCCATTTTTCCATTTTTCCATTTTCCCATGTATCATACATTTATATTAAGAACAAAAACAAAAAAACAGGCCCAGCACGATACTTTAGCGTGCTGTGCGAAAAGGGGAAAAAATAAACTACGTAGAGAGCTTGCCACGGCGAGTGATGGTGTATGAGTGAGAGAGAGCTCAAGCTCATCACTCGCTAGTTGTGAAATCACTATAGTGCGCGATTAACTGAACTTCGTAGGAATGAAGCGATTGCAAAACACGCGAAATAATGTCAACAAGTTTAAATTTCTCTCAAAACTATACATATTTCCGGGGGGGTAAGCCCCCGAAGTCAAAGACAGAAAATAGTAAAGAAAACAAACGGAAGGCTGTAAAGTCGGTCATCTCTCTCGAAGGAGGGAACCGGGGAATTAGGAGGGGAGAAAAAAAAAAAGGAAACAAAAGGAAGGATTCCGTTTATTTTCCACCAGCAAAGTTTAAAATGCGACAGAAAAAAGATCGGGTAAAAAAGGAACATGAATTTTTTTGACAAAAGATATTGATGAGGATGATCATGAAGAAGGAAAGAAGTGGAAGAAGAAAAGAGAAAAGCCAGCACGCCGTACTCCAGATTTCCACACCCTTGAACAACACCGGAAAACCCATTCAGCCGATTCCCGACCCACCAGGCCCATCCGGCCAAACCGCTCGGCCCGCCAAAAACACGATGCAACTTTCGTCACGGCCTCATTGCCCGTCATTGCTAGAATCCATGAATAAACCTCGGAATGTTTTTGTAAGGAGAATGCATGCCCCCGTCCCTCCGGGGCTCCCGCGATGTTCGTGAAATCGGCTTTCATAAGTCGTACAGATAAAAAGAGAGGGCGAGCATAAGGAAGAAAAAAAGGAAAGGAAAGGAAAGGAAAGGAATAAGTAAGAGTACATGGACGGGGTATTTTAGCCCCATTAGTGGGTGGGGTGGTTGTTTTTATACAAACGGATGGTTGCCGTCCTATACAAAGGAGTGCTCTGGCTCCTGTTTTTTCTATCCAGACTTTCCCAGCTATTCTCCAAGGGCCTTGAAGTCTGAAGGGCGGATGCGTTTGGGTCGTGAATGTCTGTGCGGGTTGACTGGTTTCCTCATGTAGGGGCTGTCCTCCTCACTTGGAAAGGGTTCGCTGAAGATAGTCTTCTGTTGGTTGGGAAAGTATCCAAACTTAGCAGCGCGTGGATCGCCCTGGGGATGCTGGTGCTGATGCTGGAACTGCTGGGCGAAGGATGGGTTGATCATTGGATTTCCGCCATGTCCATTAGCATTCATGGTAGCCCCGCCGCCGCCGCCACCACCACCACCGTTCATCCCCATATGGTATGGGTTGTGAGGGCCCATTCCACCCATTCCGCCACTGCCCATTCCACCACCGCCCATACCACCGCCCATACCATTACCCATGCCATTACCCATGCCATTACCCATGCCACCGCCCATGCCACCACCCATCATGCCATTCATACCCATTCCGCCCATCCCCATCATCCCGTTTGCAACATAGTGACCATTCTGAGGATAGTAGTTGCCGTTCATACCGTTCATGTTATCCATGCCGTTCATGCCATTGGGGTACTGGTTGAACGCCTGGAACTGGTGCGGGGGCGTAGGGGTTGGTTGGTGAGTGTTTTGATTTGGGAACTGGTGGTGGAAAGCCTGCTGAGGATTAAACATCCGGCCATTGTTATTATATCCACCACTCTGCTGTTGAAGGGGCTGCATTGGATGGGGCGGTGGCTGCTGGAATTGGGGGTTGTTATTTCTCATGGCCGCCGGGCCGCGGGGGATTCTAGGCTCGAACTCTTCTTCTGCTTGTCTCTTTCTCAAGTTAGGACCAAGGTTTCCAGCCATAGAACCATGAACAGACGCGGGCACTCTCGCATGGGAGGGCGCAGCAGAGGGTATCGCGTCGACACGTTGAGAGGCACCAGGTTCCTTTGCTTTACCAACAGAGGAGGATACAGAAGGGCTCTTGGATTTCTCTCTCTCTTTTAGGTCCTTTTCCTTGGCGTCCTTTTCCTTCAGGTATCCCTCTACCTTCTTTCTCATATCTTCATCAGGTACAATGGCATCCAGAAGGATTTCCTTTGCATCACAATTCGGGCAGACAAAGTCGGTCTCCAACAATGTAGTGTGAATACAGTCTTCGCAGTACACTTTCCCACAGCACGGGGTCTTTGATGCATCACGCATAAGTTTATGACAGATCAGACACTCGATTCCTTTATCCTGCAACTCCTTACTACCAACTGGTGCTGCAGCCTTTGAATTGGTTGCTGCTTTCTTCTGGTAAGACTCCCATGAGGCCTGATCAGGCTGAGCGACGACATATTCGCCATCAGCATTTACCATGACCGAGGTCGGGTTAGAGTGCGCAGTGGTATTATCATCATCTCCAGATGGGGGAAGAGGCTTCTCAACTGTCTTGAGGAAACTACGGGGAATACCGGTCGTACGCTTAACGCGAGGACGTCCGTCAAAAGTAGGATCAGCATTAGTGGGACATTGTTGAATCCAATGACCTGTTTTTGTCAGTATAATATGCTTTAGGAGCTGAATTAGTCATATCTCACCTTTCTCGCCACAACGATAACAAATATACCCATTTGGCGGTGGGTGCCCCGGAGCTGGCGCATTATTCTTTTTGAAACCTTGGTTTCCACGATGAATGGGAGTAGCACTGCGGAAATCACACCTCATGTTAGTATCTCTAGATGCACACAGCAGCTCAAATTGTCTATCATATTCAAAGCTATATACGCACTTTGCCATCTGCTCCTGAGTTTTATTCCACTGCTCACTAGAAGCTTGAAACATCGCAGCAATCTTTTCCTCTTCAGATTCCCCTCCAGTTAAAACGGGGACACTGCTCGCGGGTTGAGGACTCCCATTTTTCTTAGCAGCCGGGGCCCCATTCCCAAAGTTCTTTTCTCTCCGCCCAGCATTAGGAAGAGCATTCACGGGCGCCTTGCCGCTGACATAGCGCTGAGCAGTTCCGCGCCCTGGCTTGCTCGGGGGGAGACGGGCAGCAATGATAGATGTAGAACGGGGAATTATAGTCGTATCGTCGTCATATTCTATTTATTGTGGTTAAGAAAAGTTCGCTAATGTTTTAGCATGGAATTTGAATCATACCTTCATTTGTATCGGCATTATAAATTGAGAAATCAAAGTCGGTGCCATCCCCAAGACGGTTGAGCACGATAATCTGCCTCTTCAATTCAAAAACTGAAATGCCAGTACCGTCAAAAGTTACTCGTGTTGACTCCTTGTGAGACTTGAATCTGAAAAATACAGAGGAGGACATCGCCGCGATTCCAGATCCTCTGTTGGGGTGAGAACGGCGTAAGAGGATGAAAAAGGAGGGAAGGATAAAGGAGAGCTAAGTGTTTCCTAGTGTTGATAGTGACCCGGTTGTATCGAGCGTCACAATGAATCTAGGCGACGGTTTAAGAGAATAAGGCTATTCGCTTTGTTTTTTTTTGGTACGATTGAAGAGTAGAAAAATGTAGGTTGGAATTATACCAGCTGGTTGCGAGGGAGGGATGAAAGGGTAAGGAAAAAAGAAAGAGAACTGCGTTAAAACTGTTGCAACGAGTAAATGTTTAGGGTACCGTCACACACTGCCCTTAGCTTGATAGAATATTTCTCTTTTTTCTCTTTCTTTTCCTTCTTGTCGAGATTCTCTCTTTTGATTTGGGGAAACAGATAATTATATGAGCCAAACAGTACAGACCTGGGGCTTGACAGGAAGTAACAGTCGGGGGAGGGAAAAAAAAAGTGAAAGGTAAAGAACTGAGTAAATGACAAGATGAGTGTAAAGCGGTTTTCCTCAGCGGAAACAAAGTGTGCTGTACAAAAAGAGTCTGGAGACGAAAAAAAATCCAGTCTCGCGTTCTGACTTTTCAAACCATGCAAGAGAGGTGCTAGATCTCTCTTTCAAGGGCAAATACTGAACGAACCTGAAACAGTGGAGCAAGACAGGAGGCGAGCGAGGAAGTGCCAGTATGACCACGAGATGTGTCGGAAGCGAAGCGAGGCAAGGCGATAGGAATCGTAAAAAGCTGTGAATTTGGTGGTTTATTGTTGAGGCAGACTGAGAGGTGGAGCTGGAGGAGAACTGGGGGTTAGCTACTGGAAAGAAGGTCAGTCCAGAGAAGTTTGGGGATGGGGGTTGGTGGCGATGGTGTTGATGTTGTTGTTGGAGGAGCGATGATGGAAGCGTGAGGGAAGGATGAGGGAACAAAAGAGGTGGAGACCCCTTAGGTTTTTGCGTATAATAACATTATTGTGCGAAGGGACCAAAAAGAATAGCCTCGGATTGGGCGGGGGGGGAGATTTGTCATCTTAAAAAATTAGTATCTTGGCAATTCTATTACATTTTAGTAATCTGGGCAGGATGATTGATGCTCCGGCACACTTTGGGGAAAATCTAACCTAATCTAGTCCAGTGGGTTATTTGGCTTCGAAAGACCTTCGGGGTTCAAGAGTCAAACAGGTCACCCTCTCTCTATCAAACCATACTCGAGTACCTTCGTTTGATCAAGGGGAATTTCTAACCTCCTCCTCCCTTTTTTCTTCCTTCCTGCCCTACCACCCTATCGACCTAGTATCGTTTATATCTTATTATCTCCCTCATCCAATTTTCCCCCATGTCGTCGGCCGGTTCCCAGCGTGAGGCCTACCAGCCTCCAGCGGCTGGCTCTTCAGGCGTAGGTCGTTCTTACGCCCCAGCTCCGGCAGGCACCATGTTTTATCTATGCGCCGAATGTGGTGTGAAAGTTGGCATCAATAAAGGGGAACCTATTCGCTGCAAGGAATGTGGCCACCGTATCCTTTACAAGCAAAGAACTACACGGTACTTGAAATCAAATCCACTATCTCGGGATGTTGGCTCTAACCTCGATGATCATGCGTCTAGTATGGTACAATTTGAAGCTCGCTAAGCGCAAATCACTCACACCTCTGGATGCACGAGAGACCTGGGTCGGGCTATTGACGGGGCAAACTGGAAAGGCGAGGAGTCGGACGAGGGAATGTGTTTCTGGGTTTTGTTTATGGGAGAGGTTTTTTATTATCGGCGTTACTCCTACATCTTTTGTTATAATCGGCTGTGGCTGCGTATTGAACTTTCACCATTCCTGGGCCCCCTAAAGGGGTTCATGAGCCTAGTTGTGAGGATTCGGCCGACGCATCAGCATGGGACAGTGCTTATGTATCTTACCGTGCCACTGCACTCCAAAGGTATTTGCGGAACCCTAACCCAGAGATACCATCTTCAGCATGCAACTTATTCGGCAATGCCGGTATTGGACTAACAAACAAAGAATCCTGTATTTATGGTTAGATATGTTCTATCAATTACGTACATTTTCTTCCTCAACAAGCACTTCTTCTCTTCTCCGTGACCTGTCCCTTCTAGTACTTCCTTCTCCAATTCTAGCAGCCTTCCGGGGCCATCCCCGAGCAATATCAATATTACTCCTTGGGAATAAGAACTCCAGTAACTAATCAGATCATCAGCAAGCAATCATTTAGCATGGCGGGAACCACGTACCACCCATATCAAGTAATCCACAACGACGCATAAAACGAATAGCTTTCCAGCCCAAACGCCGCAACCGTAGTATCTCTTTAGCCTCTCCATAAGACCCACCCTTTCGCCCCTGCATATGCCTTCATATACTCGTTCCGTTCTCTCCGCGACATCGGTCCACGAGTACATGCTTTTAACCTGCTCATGAAATTTGTCTGTTCTTACTCTTCCCATTCTAATTTCCTTAATCGCTCGGCTGGTGGCGTTGACCAAATCGTCTTCCTCAGGCCTTGCAAAAACAGTCATATGACTTGGAAGGACTTCTGGAATGCCCCCCACCCGAGTGCATACAACATAGAGCCCACAACTAGCAGCCTCAACCAGCACGGTTCCAAATGCTTCTGTTAATGAAGGGTGTAAATATATGTGGCCACGAACCATGACATCCCTAACCTCTTCATGTCGCACTGGCCCAAGCATAGATACCCGGTCTTGGAGCATGTGTTTCTCTAGCATCTGTTCAAGATCAATCGCTTTTGGGCCTGAACCGGCAATGATAAAATGAACAGAAGGATGAAGTTCACATATTCGAGGGATCGCAGCAACGAGGAGATCTGTGCCTTTGTTGTAGAATAGACGTGATATGACAACTATGGTGATATGTGTCTTAGAAGCAGCGTTTGGATCAGGTTTAAAATTCTCGGCGACCACAGCGTTGGGTATCACAGAAACCATAGAAGGATCAAGCGCGGCGCGAAGGACGGTATTCTCTTTGCTATTGGAATTAGAGGGCTAACCACAGGTTATTCCTACTCCAGGGGGCTCACCAGGTGTGGCTCACGCAAATGACGTGATCGACATCACTCAATGTAAACTTCAGGAGCTTATTTGCTAAGATACTTCCTGCGTCTGAAAATCCAAACAAACTGTGATCTGTGAAGCAGGTCCTCAATCCCATTGTTCTTGCGTGCAAGATAGCTTCATGACATAAGCTACTCATGGAAGCATGTCCGTGGACGATCTCGATGTTCTCCCGAATGATGATATTGCGAAATATGGGGAAAAAGGAGAAGACAGTTGGGAATGTGGACTCTCGATATATGACGAAGAAGGGGACATAGTAAACCTTGAGACCATTGGTGAGGTAGCGCACGCCGTGGCGGGTTTGATACGAGTGGGTTATTATTATTACTTTATGGCCGCGGTCCCGGAGTTTCTGGAGGGGACATCGAAGTTAGACGTGGAGAAGGACGCAGGAGCAGCAGTAAAGGGGTCGGACAGTAGCCAGCTGATAGATGTGACTCTCGACCCCACCTGCGGAGAGAGAGAGAAAGCATCAGTAAGGCTGGAATCAATGTCGACACCGGGGACGGACATCCGCATACCAGGTTGTGGATAGAAGAAGTCACTTGTCATTCTAGCTCAGGGAAAAGTCAGGATCTCGATGTCTTGTAAGGAGGCTCAAGCAAACGCACGAGTACATACGCTATATTGTAAGGCATACTGAAGGAACAAGAATTTTCATGAGAATAAAGTAGTATCGCAGATGTTGTTTGATTTTTTGGCGAAGCTCTCAGACTGCCTTAGCTGATGATCATAGGTCTGAGGTTTGAAATATAATATGGTAAAGTTGAGAGTGCAGGAGAACCCTCTGCCATACTGGTACAAGTGCCGCCAGGCGCTAATACCATACTGGTCGTTGTGCTGCCCTTGGCACTGTAACTCAAATGCAACAGCATTTTTTCTTTCCGCTCTGAGCCCTCGCACTGGTGGGTTATGATACTGATTAACTTATCATACTCGGGCAGGGAGATTTTGCACCAAGCAAACATCAAGCACCAAAAACGTTAACAAATTCCCACCAAACATCGATTTTCAAAATTCTACTCTACCAGCTCGGGTATCTTGGATTCCTTTATCCAATCTGAACGCCCCAGCTAACACAATGGCGACGGTCCCGCCCACGCACCTCGCAACCATGGGAAATGCCCATCAACCCGCAGTTGTCCAACTTTCATCTCAGCTCACTGCAAAGTGGGAACTTGGTGTTTCTCTCATATTGGATAATTGGGATGTTCTAACAGAAGCTGTGAATAATCTATGGGGCGGAGAGGATAGTTCAGGGAAGCGGGATTGGCTTGCTGGGGCTATCGTCGAAATGTTTGTCGGACAGCCGGAAACCGACGAATACGACATCGAGGAGACATTACTGCAAGTCATGGAAGATGAATTTTCGGTGTGTCTAGAAGACGATTCATCATGGGTTGTAAGCTTATCACCCTACTTGCTCGCCTCACGCAAAAAAAGAAGCTCCTAGGCTAATGTGTATGGATAATTAGGTTGCACGCCAGATAATCGTACTACGAAAGGAGATCATAGATGGCAATTTATCCACTGTTGATAAGCTCCACGCAACATTCATTGCAAAGCCCAAGAATCCATCAGCTTCTTCAATGCTCAAGGAGGTGGTTGACCCAACTGGCTCATCGTCGAGCGAGGAGAGCGAGGGTGACCAAGAAATGGGAGATGCCCCCCCTGCACCGCCATCCGAGCCCAGGCTGCCCCGACAACCACTAGAGCCGACTATTGATGAGGAAGGGTTTGAGCTGGTACAGAAGCGGACAAGTAGGAGGCGATAGTTGGGGTGTTGGGTCTAAAATTTCACGCTGTTCTCATGGGATGGAGTTTTGTGATTTTTTTTGACAGAAAGGTTATTTCAATTTATATTAGACATGATTCTTTGGAAGTTAACTATGATCCTAAAATCCCACTCCTTGAGTGCTAACGCTTGTGCTCGAACCTACTGGTATTACCGGTAATGCGAGTATGATATGAGATACACAATTTTCAGCACCCTAAACCTCACCAGAGCTGCAAGATTTGGCCATGGTCACTAAGTCCACAAGTTTGACAGGTTTCCTTAAACATAGCCCACAGAGTGGCATATATATTCGATAAGCGTACAAGCGCATCTCCTAAACCTGGCGTACGCCGAGAGTGCAGATATCATACACAGATGCCTGAGCGGTTGATATTGAGATGAATGATGCTTCTTCCATAAACCCTGCCTACTCCTCTTGGCACCCCACTACCCTGACTCCCACACCCCGCCTTGCCAGCGCGAAATAATAGGCGTGACCCGCCTAACCTGTTACCAACAGCACGTTTCCTCGGAGGCCTAGCAACGCCTTCAACACAGAATGGAATTCTTTCTTACAAAGGTGTCACAGCAAGCAGGTATGCCTCTAGCTCTTCCCGCCTTTTGAGAATTTTACTGACTCTACCTAGTGTCATTTGCAATAAGGTACATTCAAAAACCAGGCCACTTATCGAGCCTTTCCCTCTGACGAATCTAGGTCAGGAATCGTTGTCACGAGCCAGTTTGCAATAAAAGAATGCGGTCGCTATATATCTGTAAGTTTACGGGCCAGGACTAGGCAATCCACTTGTACCACTTTTCTAAGCTAACGAGCTCTATCCATCGCAGTCAATCAAGGGGAAAGATAGACAAGAGCTTCAAGCGCTACAGGATAGACTGGAACAGAAAATAAGAGTCAGTTCCGATCTCGAATGAGCTGGCTTTTCACTGCTAACTACTAGCAGATAATATCTCCAGCAATAGATTTGGTGGAGGTTATGTATGTCCCTCTGTCATAGAACCACCGTCTACCGGTTTGATTAATTTGAGCTATGCAGTTCTGCTAGAGGAAACACCTCACTTGAGAGTGCTCTAACATTGACGAAGAACATAAGACATGACATTCAATCACTAGGAGTCAGAGTTGCCGACTTGTCTGCTCAGGGAGGTAGCCGTAAAAGACGCAGGAGCCAGGATGAAATCAATGCTGTGGTTCAAGAGATCAAGCAACTCCTGAGGAAGATTGAAGACGTATTCGCCATCACTTCCCCCCCCCCCTCTACGCACTGGAGCTGACAATTTGTCTGTAGGCGGTTCCTTTCATAAATCTGGCAATCACTACATCCGGGGTGAATATCTCATCTAACATCCCACACAATGTCTCACCTTCCCGTCTTATGCAAGCTTCAACCTTGCTTACAGCTGGTGATACTGCCTATTCAATGAACCCCTTCAGCCCGGCACAAATTGGCACTACTTTCACATTGAGTCTTTACATGCTGTTTGCTGGTCACTCACACCGACAAGAACATGTATCTTCAAAAGATTTGACATGGCAGGAAGTTATTTATAAATGCAAAGTCAAGCTTCAGAGGGTGCCGTTGGTCTACGACGATGACCAAGATGATAGTAGGGCGAACCGTAACACCAATCACCTCCGCGCTCAGAACAAAATCGATGAATACTGCTATGAACTTTGTCTGATCGAAGATCTGGATGACGGGAGAATGCACGAGGTTGAAGAAGGAAAACAACCGCCAGGAAGCTTCGACGATGTGGAAAAGGCCGGATTAAGAACCAGGATACCAATTCACCAAATTTCCAAGATCTTTTACACTAACTCTGGACAACTTCTTGGAATAGAAGATTCGAACTCTCCAATACTTCTAGTCAAGCGAGATTTAAATGCTGCTCCTCCCCGAAAACTAGTTGATCGAGCTGAGCAATATGAGTACGGTGACAGTGACAGCGAGGGAGAGTACCCTCTGGACATGCGCGAGGGGGATAGTAGAGAACTTGAACCCCAAGAACTTCCCGAGGAATACGAACTCCCCCGCCATCTTGACGCGGAGTGGCTGGCTTTTGAAGTCTTTACAGAACCTGAGCCAGACTTCGATGATGCAGCATCTGAATACAGTGACGCTGAGGAGTCACTATCTATCCCAGGGTCATCTCCAGGGTCAGTTACTGATCCAAATACCTCCCTGGCGCAAACTCTATCGAACGTTGAGTTAAACGTTAGCGAACACCCCTCGTCACCCACGCCATATGTTTCCCCAAACGTCAAATCCACACTTTCAATCCTAGAGTGCCTTCTCAGACTTACCATCTTGCAAAACTACCAACAAACCTCACACCTTTCTGTGCACGATGAACTCCTGAACCTCTTTCTATCCGACTCGGCGTGGGGCGGCACTCGTGAGAGCAGACGGCAGGAGCGAGAGAATGCTCGCCGAAGGATTGGGTTCGACCCCTTCGGGTCACCTACGAAGCCGGCTAAGGATGCAGAGGTTGGCACTATCCAGCTCACGGGGGGTAGAGCTGGTAGTCACCAGGGAAGCAAGAGGGGAACTCCGCAGCCTTCTGGCAGAGGCTACCACCTTGATTTAAGTCTACCTATGACACCTAGCTCAGACTCGAAGAAGCCGATACCCAAGCTTGGGGATCGTGAACAGCCGGTATTAACAAGTAATCGAGAGCGCTGGACACCAGAGCAGCAGTTGAGCTCTATGCTCACTAGCCCTTACGGAACGAGTCCATTGGCCAAGAAGAATTCCCCGGGTAGTAATAAATTTAATGTGGAGGAGGGGAATTAATGAGCCTAGAAACCCACCTTTCAGAGTGTTGCCCCTGTCTTTCCTTCTTCTTTTCTTTCTCTCATATCAGCTATAATTACAAGACGTTTGGTTGTACCATAGCACATTGGCGAATAGCCAGGTGCCTATACGAAGAGGATATGATAGCGCCGAGATTTGCGAATGATAGGCTGTGATTCGGGTTTAACTTAGTTCCCTACCGCAACTCGTTATCACAGGTGAGAAGTTGAGGGGATGGATGGGTATGGGGAGGATAGAGGGGAAGGAGGTTATTTACTTGTTTTTTTGCTGGGTTCTTGATTGAACGGGTGGGTTGGGTGATGGTGGGGCCTTGTTTCTCTTGCATGCTTCGAATATATGATAGTATGATAGATGGTGCTTGTATCATAGGTATGATATTATAATTTAGGGAGACGTAGCGAAATACCGCTGCTGACTCGGGGAGGTCCTGTCATGATCTTTATATCCTTGATGGAATATAGGTTTTTATTATGGCGTCTGTTAATAAATGGATGTTATACCATATTATTATTATCATATTGAATAACTTTTCTCTATACCCCCCCCTCCGACAAAAAGTTGTTATGATACAAGTACAGTAAAAGTAAAGCACAGTTAACAATGGCCGCTGTCCCACTAAGGGAAGAGGAAGGGGGAAAGAAAGAAAACTACTTTTTTTGCAACAATCAGACACTCCATACCTACCCTCCAACCTCATCGACAACCCTCCTCTCCTCCAATCCCAAAAAATCTTCACTCATCCCCTCGCCGTTCACCAGTGCTTGGGCAAGGTTCACATTCCCGGCGGTCAAGTACTTTGTCGAGAACCCGGCGTTCACCTTCTCCTTCAGCAACGCGGCCAATTCCGCCCTCCAGGAAGCGACTTCAGCCTTCGTAGCGGTGGCCGCGGTCTCCCTGCGTTTCTGCCTACCCTTGCCCCTCTTCCCCGCTGCTGCCCCACCGCCGCCACCGCCGCCGGTGAAGCCGTCACTGTCATACTCAACGCCTAGATCCTCCGCCGCAGCCCTCAGCCATTCATCTTCATGCCCCTTCTTTACCTTTTCAATCTGACAATCGGCTATTCTCTTTGCAAGCTCGACGCGGCGCTTTAGTCTTGTGACCAACCTCCTGTCGGCGTCGAAAGAGCGCATGGCGTAGCGGGCTGTCGACAGCGATTCCGGGTCATGCACTTTTGCGACCAGTCTGCGAACGCCGATGACTTCGTCCGGTGAGCAAAGCAGGATACTAACCCCACGGGCTTCCGCACCACGAGCTGTCCGGCCCGAGCGGTGTACGTACGTGTCTGCGGTGCGAGGGAGGTGGTAGTGGATTATCAGGTCGACGTTTTGTATGTCGAGGCCGCGGGCGGCGACGTCTGTCGCTATTAGGATTGAGTGGGGGGAGGTTGGGGAAGAGAAGCGCTCTAGGGATCGGAGGCGGGCCTTTTGGATCATTTTGGAGTGGAGGGGGTGGGCGGGGAGGCTTAGGTTTGCCAGGAGCGGGGAGAGGCGCTTGACAGAGGCTATTGAATTGGTGAAGACTAGGGTTTTGGAGGGGTAGCGGAGGAGGAGGTAGTAGAGGTAGAGGTCCTAGAGGAGAGATCGTCAGTATTTAGGGGATACAAGATAGGAGATAGTTGGTACTTTTTCCATAGCGCCGCATTCGATGATTCCTTCCTTCAGCCTTTCCGCAAGCTGTCCGGCAGGATTAGCGTCGATGAATTTGGGGGCTTTGTCTTTGAATTTGAGCTTTTTGAGTAGATACTCCATACTCTCCTTCTCACCCATCAAGTCGCCGCCTAGCCCCTTCTTCCCGCTCTTCCCAGCAAGTTTTTGCTGCAAACCCTTATGAAATGTCGCCGAGAAGACCAACGTCTGCCGCTCAGTCACCTGCTCCCGACTCTCCCTCTTAATAGAATTCCTCTTGAGGTACTCGTCCTCATCAACATCGCCCCCACCTTCACTCTCACTATCGCTCCCAACATCCTTCTGTCCAATGAGGTTCATGACTTCCTCAACCTCCTTAAAATGACCTTCCTGTAAAAGCCTATCCGCTTCGTCCACGACCAAAAACTTCAATCCCTTCCTCAACCTAGCTATCCAGCCCTGCCCCTCAGAAACAACCTCCCACAATCTCCCCGGCGTAGCAACAATCACGTCGGCGCCACCTCTCTCAGTCAATTGCCGCAGCTGCTTCTGCAGCGAGAGCCCTCCAGTAACCGATACGATCGACATATCCGGTGCGTAAGCCGCCAGTGCCTTCAGGTGCGCGTGTAACTGATGCGCCAACTCCCTCGTCGGAGAGAGTATCAGTGCCATGGGTAACTTTTCCTCCCCCCCCTCCCCCCCATGAGTCTTGGAGCCTTTGCGCGGTGAAGAGAGGTAGTGCTCTAGAATCGGTATTCCAAATGCAAGGGTCTTGCCCGAACCTGTGCTGGCCTTGCCAATTAGGTCATGGCCTGCGATGATCTCGGGAATCGCGGAGGACTGGATGGGCGTGGGAGTGTTAAAGTTCAGTTTCGAGAGGGCGCGGAGGGTGGGGAGGGAGAGATTGAGGGAGCTCCAGGCTGGAAGGAAGACTATTTGGCAGGTGATTAGCTTTTTTTTTAGTTTGATAGACGGTGGGGACACCCAGGGAGAGCATTTACCGTCTTCGTCTTCATCCGGCAATAGAGCAAAAGAACCTCCAAGTTCGCTATCCTTAGATTTAGACATTTTATCCTTCCTCTGTCGCTTGTCTGACTTTGTTGGCGTTACTTTCTTCTTCTTCTCCTTTTGCACCTTCTTAGAAATCACCTCTTTCTCGGAATCCTCATCGCTATTGATCCCCCCCCACTCATCCTCACCGTCCACCCCCGCTTTCTCCTCCTCTTCCCCCCTCCCCTTCTTGTTCCCCCCAGCACCCTTACCAACCTTCGCCAAATCATTGACCTAAAATTCCCATCAGCACCCACTTTCCCGCTACCCCCCCCCAAAGTCCGAACTAATTTACAAACCTTATATTCAGCCCTCCCACCTCCATCAATCTCAACATCCACTCCATCAATCTCGTCGAGCCCGTAGAACCCCTCGACATCATCTAACCTATCCGGCATGGAAACCGCTTTCCAGTCCAATTCGTCGAGGGTGACTTTGTAGCCATTGTTCGTTTTTGAGCGCTTGGTTGCTGGTTTCCGGTCTGCGGATTGGCGGGTGCGCTTTTTGGATTTTATGGTGGAGGGCGGCATTGGTGGTGGTGGTCGATTTCGTTTTTTTACAATTTTCTTCTTGTGTTTAAGATGGCTTGAAGAGACTGACATAACCAGTAGGTGGTGCGGAAGTTGCCGTATCGAATCTCAAGTGGTGGTGGTGGTGGCGGTTACCCTACGGTACTTGTGATCTCGTCATGGGGTATCACTCCTACATAGTCATTGACAAGTTGTTCGTATAATAATATGGTTTCTTTCAGATCTTTATGTCCTTTCAAGCCGGGTACTAGTTTTGGCTGATAGGTGCTCTCTTTTACCGTTCTTTTCGTTCTTCTCATGTGGTTTCTTTGTGAAGGTATTTGTATTCTTGATTCCTTGTTGAGGGGTTCCGGTGGTAATGACAGGGCTGAACCGCTTCGCTATACAGCTGGGCTACATCTTTCTTGCTATTCACAGGGGCAATAGTTTTCTCAATCAATAATATTGACTGTTAACTATTACCACTTCTCCATCCAAACGGGAGCGTGCTGCTACACAAGTTGAAATGATGCGGGTTTAGGCTATAAAGGGCTAGGGGTAATGGGGGAAATTTTTGGCATTCTAGAAGAAGAGAAATGAGTGAGGTTGGTATCGATGACATATGTTCTAATCTATAAAGAGTATGAGCGACCTATAGAGTGCAGAAGAAGCAGGAGAGGAAGGAACAAAAAAAAAAAACAAGTCCTGCCTAATTACTTTTGTAGAAGTATGAGAGAAGAAAAATTATTTACAAGGTATGATAGAAGAATTAGTGAGAAGCACTCCCTGCTAATAACATGTCCAACATCCCTGCAATTAGACACGATTGTTTTGAATTCTCTACTTCCTGTTTGACACGGAGATAAAGCCTTCTCATAAGCTTATCAAAGTCCGGGGACTTTCCCAGGTCGTGAGAGTACATATCTACCGGTTGTTAGTGTGACGAAGGTAAAACGGCTAGAGAAGGTGGATGGGCCATACCAAGGATTAATAGAGAAACTTCTACAATGGTCGAAACGTACTGGGGGTCAGGGAGATGCTTGATCAACCATCTTAGGAGAGGTTTCAAGGTATTTTCGTCACGATTGGCTAGTGCTGCATTAATGGCATTGCGATAGCGGAGCTCTCCAAACATTGTGAAGACAGTGATGTGCGGTTGGCTCTGGGATGTTTATGAGCATCGATTGATCAACATAGAGATGGGAAACCGTACCGACGTGAGAGCGAAATCCAACGCATCGCCGTAGTTGCCTCTCCGGAGATGATGTTCCCAGGGTCTCTCTCTCTTCTTTCGGGTTTCTTGTTCCACAACTATATCTGCTCCTTCTCCCTTGTAATCCATTCCCTTGGTGCGCCTCCTCTGCGCACTGGTCTTTGACTTGGGGCCGCCTATGCCGGTGATGGGGTCAATTCCAGCGGCAATCATGTCTAAGACTCTTTCCTTTTCTTTGGCCCTTTCCTTCTCCTTGCCGGTACTGCGGGTACGCACACTCAGCAGTCCGTTGGACATACCAACCGCCAAATGCTTTTCATCGGGGGAGATACCAAGAGCGAGAATAGGTGCGGGGTACTTGACACCATGAACAACCTTCCAGGTAGCAGGATCGTAAACCTTCACATGGCGGTCAAGCGCACCTGTCAGGACTCTCCTCCCACTCTGCTGCGGCCCGGTGGACAGTGCCAAGGACGTAACACTCTTCTGATGGTTGTGTAGCACAGCAACACTCTTCGCCGCAATCATATCCCATACGTAAACAGTGGGCCCACTAGAGGCTAGAAGGGTTGTTCCGCCTGGCAAAACCAACAATGCATCGACAGGGGCGGGAGCATTGAATTCCATGGTGCAATGGTTGTTGACGGACCTTGAGTCCCATAATCTAACAGTCCTATCGTAGCCTCCGGACACAATTGAACAGGGAGAACCAGGAACAAAAGAGGCAGCCCGGACATAATCTTGATGCCCTATGAACTTGTGCGTAGATTTTGGTGATGTCAGGTCCCAGAGACGAACGGTCTTGTCATCAGAGGCAGAGAGTAGTTGGGTCACATTTGTCGGTGAAAATTTTGTAACATTAACAGTGTTTCCCATGTGCTCATCCCACGTCTTGATGACAGCTCTCGAACCAAGGTCAAAAACTTGAATGAGGCCACTTTCGTCACCAGCAACCAAAACTCTTCCGTCAGAGCGAAAGCTTCCGGATTGCGCTGGTGCTTGGAATCTTGATATTGACTTTGACACCGCACGGGTTTTTGATGAGTACACCTTGACAAGTGCAGAAGCGGTGACAGCGAAATCGTGAGGGGAAACTGGAGAGAAATTAATAGATTTGATTGCTCCGTATTCTTGAATTAGAAGGTGCGACTTGAATGTTCCCCAGTAGCGCTGCTCGGGGGTTGAGGCGGCCGGGAGAGCGGGCAGCCGGGCGAGTGGCATACGGGTGACTGGAGCAGCCATGACTATGAGAAGATTAACTAGCTATGGCTGGTTGGGTAGGCGACAGTTATTAGGGGGAGGAGAATAGGTATTTATGGGTATGTGAGTAGGGAGTGTCGAGTGGTGGGGGAATGAATCGAGGTTTGCTTGTGGTGAAGAACCTTGGCGCTTTTTTTTTAATTGCGGCTCTGATCTGGTCTGGAATCCGCCTTCCCCGAACTAGCATTTACAGTACCAGAACCCAAGTCAGAAGGGAAAATAGCCTGTGACAGAAAATACGCTCCGCTGTGCTGTAGGAGTACAGTACACGAGTAGTATAGTAGATACAAGTACTAGTACAACCACCGACACCCTGTCCCCTGAGGTACTAATTAGGTTGCCGTACAGTTCAGCCCGTAACTTTAGCAGATTCTACAAATGCTAAGATGATCCCAACTACTTGTCTGATATCAAGTTAATTTTTGATGCAGCATTCGCCCCGGCAATTATGAGCTACATGTTATGCGAAATCCTAGCCTTTATACAAACATTTAAGCAATACTTGAGCAGACTAGTCATAGCTTATACTTATTCCTTTACCCATCAGACTGATTATCTTAGGGGGGCTATCGTTATCTAGGTGCCTACCGGCTATCCTAAACCTATATCAGAGCTTAACAGGAGAGCTATGATACGGTAGTTCGCCATGAAGGACCAGAGCCCTATGGCAAAGCGAGAGGTTATATACGATATGGCTTTGGAGCGCTCTAAAGCTGGATGCAAGCATTCAAGTATTTTTGACGTATTAGTATGATAGTCTGCAGCGTTTTGTATTGAGGTTCTAGCTACGTTTCCCCCGAGAACCATTATTACCACGATCTAGTAGGTCGCGGCCTAGTACGGTACAGTATGATACCTTCAATAAAAGAGGGCGCACTTCACATAAACCTGACAATCAGAGTGCACTGTTTTGCATGGCCCCAATGGGTATACGGGCCATTTGGCCTTTTTTACCTCGTCGAGGTCGAGTTGATGATGTTGGCTTACTGTACTCGAGTACTGTACTCGAGCAGATGTGTCCAGACAGTATCAGAAGACATGGATTGTCACTGGCACCAACTTACATCTTGGCACGGCATTTCGGAATTTTGAGCCCCCCATACTGTACGAGTACTGTACTCGTACAGTAATCTCTCTCTCCAACTTGGCACGCGACTCAGAGCTTGGGTCAGAAGATGCTGAACGCGTCACAGTTGTTTTTTTAGCTGGAATATAAATAAGGACCAATGTTAGTTGAGATATCATACGTATCATACCTACCAAAGATAAAAAAGTATTGCACTCGAGTACGGCGCCACAAGTCTGATCGGGAATTGAAAGGGGGATTGAAGCCCTGAGAAAGAGGGGGTGGGAGTACCAGCGCTAGAAGCACCAACTCCAGTACTGCACGATACTGCAATATTCTGACTTTGGTCCCTATTCTCCTGTTTTACCGGTACCCTGGCTTGTCCTCCTCCTCTTGAACTTATTGTACTGTACTGGTGTCGCCCTCTTTGTTCGTGTTTCCCTGGTTTCGCTGTGCGCCTAAGCTTCCTGTTCAGCCGGTCTTCTCTGCTTCCTTCGCTTGGAGATGTCACCCTTTAACACTTTCACCGTCGCTTCGGCTACCACCCCGATAATAGTTGGCACAGCTCTCTCTCACGTATGACGAACTCCCTTTCGCCTTTCAAGTCGTCCAACGGGCGGGCAAACGGGCGAACGAAGGAACTAATCCAAGCTGTTGTAGTTCCTCGATAGTAAACACCTAGAAAACACGCCAAAAGCCAGTCTCCCCTACCACGAAGGCGTAGAGATCGTCCGAAAGTTCCTGGTCTACGCATCGCAACACACCGTCGAGCAGCTGCAGGCCTTCACCACGCAGTATGTCCCACATCCTATTTGGGTGCACACCGAGGATGAATCCATTCCCACCGAGTTTTTGGAAAAGTCTGCCGCACACGTCGTTGAGCAGCTTGGTGCGGGTGGTGTCGAGATGGTCGGGGGGAAACAATGGTGGAAGTGGGCGCCGAAGGAGTTGACTGCTGAATGGATAGAGATGAGGAAAGACTGGTGGACCCGAACTAGGCATTCGGAGATCCTGCCGAGAACTATGTTCTATGTTCATGGAGGTTTGTCCCGGGCTTGGCCTGGTCCCGAAAGGGATACAGTTGATAACGCATTCTCGGTTAGGTGGCTACTTTTTCGGGAGTGTCGATGAACATAGGTATCAGCTACAGAGACATGCTCGGAAGCTCAAAGCTAGAGTATTTGCACGTATGGAATCTTTTGTAGTATTCTCTAACCTGTACTGTACTCATTCTATCGGACTGTTCTATAGCACGGTACCGGCTTGCACCCCAGTTCCCATTTCCGTGTGGTGCGTCGCCTTCAAGCATCAAGTTATACCACACGCTAACAAGAATAATAGCAATCTACGATGTACTCGCATGTTATCTCTATTTGATATCAACCCAAAGCCCCGAAACAGTCATCCTGGCTGGCGATTCGGCCGGCGGCGGGATGGTATTATCTCTCTTGGTGATCCTCCGGGATCAGGGACTCCCGATGCCTGCTGGGGCTGTATTGATTAGCCCCTGGGTAGATCTCTGCCACAGCTTCCCTAGCATTGTCGAAGGTAAGCTAACACCGAGAGCACAAGAAACAGCGGGGTTTTGACCACTCGAGTGATTCTTGATGACTGGATCCTGGACCCTTTGACGGCAGCGATTAACGAACAACTAGGAAACGAACATGATTTCATGCCACCCCATGGATTCTTTCACAAGCCTTCGCAGGCCTGGCCGCCCCCAATCGAAGAAGATGTCGAAGCTTCAACAGATTCGGAAAAACCACCAATATTCCCTGTCCACAAAAAAACCGTAACGATAGATGGAAAACTTGTATCCCTCAAGGACCAAATCCATATGTACACTACAAACGACCTAATGGATCATCCTCTTGTCTCCCCAGTTCTGCAGAGCACCCTCGGTGGCCTCCCACCGCTACTAATAATAACCGGCGGTGGCGAGATCCTACGAGACGAGCAAATCTACATAGCCCACAAGGCCGCCAATCCCGACAAGTACCCAGCCTGGTCCGGCCACTTGGCCAAAGACCCATCGGGGCACCAGCAAGCAGCGCTGGGGAAGAATTATCCCCCGACAAGAGTCTGGCTACAAGTCTACGACGGCTGCTGCCACGTCACGCCCTCACTCTCCTTCACCCGCCCGGCGAAGCTAATGTTCCGCGTGATAGCGCACTTTGGCGCATGGGCGCTGTCGAACGCGACAAACACGAGCATAAAGGTCGACGAGGACGACGACATCTCCGTGATCTCCACAGATGAGAACAGCACTGCCCCGCCAGACCACCACAGATTGCGCCAGACCGGCACGATCAAGGAGTCCAGTTCCCAGAACGTGCCCTCGTTTGAGGACAGCATGATCAGGCAGCAGATCGACCACCAGGGCCGCATCTTCGAATTGCCCCCCGTGTGTGAACTCTCTGGGATGCAGTTGGCGCCCGATGAGATTGGCGTTGTTAAGCCGGAGCCCGTACGCAGGTGGCTGGAGGCGAAGGCTAAGTTGGATGCCAAATACTCGAAGACTAGGAAGGAGGTTGAAAAGAAGCGCGCAAAGGAAGTGCTCGCTACGATGCAGGAGGAGAAGCGAGGAGGGGAGGAAGCGAGGGAGGGGGAGAAGGAGAGACCACCTCCCAGCGCACTCTTTGGAAGGATGAAGAGGGAGAAGGCCGGCGGGGGGGCGGCTGCTGCGGTCGCCTGCGGTGGCATCGGAAAGCCGAGTCTTGGATTAAGGTTTTGGAGCTTGATGGGATATAGTCACGATCGGAAGACGGTGAGTTTTCTTTTTCTTTTTCCCCCCTCCCTCGTGGAAGGAGCTTGAACCTGACTATCTTCGGGATGGTGCGGGATAGATGGCGAGAGAGGAAAAAGCAGAAGCGAAAGCTGAGGTGGCTGAAAGTGTGCGACGCCCCTCCAGCACTGCTCAAAAATATGAGTAGGTTGGATTGATAATATCATCATTATTTTTTGGATAGACTTATGATACAAAGTAACGCGGATAATTCCTTCCACCGCCTCCTTTCTTCCTTGACTTTTATTCTTTCATTCCCTCTTTCTCACAAGAATCTATATTAGCCCACCAATTTCCTTTGTTTATATAGAAATCACTGCTTTTATTTAGCCGCCAGTCATTATTGAACATGACATGATGGAACTACCCTTCACAAATTTAATAGAGTTTTTCTTGCAGTGGGCGTAATCGAAGAGATGCTACGGGAATATCATTTAGCCGCGACCCGGTACTGCGGGAGTTAAAACAATATAAGACGTTCCGACTGACGCACTATGTGCCACGCCTAGTTGCCATGCTAGGGACTTCTTCACCGAAAATCACCCGGTAAAGAACAACTTTGGCTGACGTTCTCGAGCCTTTTCATACGAGGTCGGGGATCGGGTGGGTTAGTCGGTGCTTATTCTTATTCCAAATACCGTGGTTTTTGTTAACGTGGTCCACAGCGGTATGCTACTGGTGAAGGGGTGCACTTTCTTCCGGAGATTTCTGCTCAGGCGAGTATGATAGCTGTATGATACGGTACCTTATCTAGCATCATCGGAAGTTGGGAAAACGTCCCCGCTAATACCGGACTTGTGCACACCCCGCGAGACATTGTTCTGGCACAAAGGTTTGAAAAAAATATGATCTAGGGGTTATTGATAAGCCATAGGCCGGATTATATAAAACTAACCCCAGCATCCCATTTCAAGAATTCAAGAGAAGGAAGCATCATACCTATATTATTATATCAAGCTTTTCTTCCAACCAACCAACCAACTAACGATCTGAATTTTTTACCAATAACCACAAGAGAGAAAAAAATGCACTTCCCCCACCTCCTCCCCCTCACAGTCCTCCCCTTCCTCCCCCTCCTAACCAGCGCCCTAACAACCCCTCACCACAACCTCCTCCTCCTCCTCCCCCGCGGAGCAACCCCCTTCGACTCAAGCACAACCAACATCCCCCCACTCTCCAAAGAAACCCTGGAAAAAGCCTACCCAAACTCCAAAACCTGCGCCAACCCACCCTTCCCAATATCCGAATGCGACACCGCAGCGACCGCAGCCCCCAACATCGAACTCTCCTTCATACGCTACTCCCTCACAAGCCTTGGGCAGAAAGCAGCAGTGCTCGCAACCCTAGCCCTCGAAAGCGCCAACTTCAAAGCCAACATCAACCACTCCAACAACCAGCCAGGACAGGGCACAAAAGCCATGCTGATGTTCCCAAACGTCGTGGCCTTTGCCAACAGCATCAGCGAGTTGAAGGGCAGGGTCAAGGAGCTGTTGGGCGGGGGGGGAGGGGGGGAGGTCGGGATCCCTGCCGACGTGCAGAGGAGTGTGAGGGCCTTGGTGTTGCCCGGGAATACTACGTATGCGGCGGCGGCGTGGTACCTCGTGGCGGGGCCCGGGTGTCCGAGGGATACTATGGGGAGGCTAAGCGCTGGGGGGTGGGATGGGTTCGTGTACTATGTTACCAAGTGCTTGCATGCGGGTGGTGGGGTGGTGGATGTGGCGAGGAAGGGGAAGTGGTGCTCTGCTGTTGCGGTTTTGGCTCCTGTTGGGATGGATATGCCTAGTCAGTGCAATGGGGTCGCATTGGAGAAATGATGGAGGCCCTGCTTGCTTGCTTGCTTGCTTGCTGCTGTGGCCTCCCCTGTCCTTTTACCCCCTCCCTCCCTTCTCCGTGGACAAAGGTGGCGATAGTAGCTCTCTCCTAGATGAGAGCAGTGTATATCGTGTAATATAGCAATCTATTTGAGAGGTTATCATATTGGTGAATCATAATGCGTCACTCGCCAAGTATTCTAGCTCCCAGGATTGGAAAGGGAGAAATGGCCCGATTGAGAAATGCGTGTTGTTGTATGATGGCACCTTTTCTAACTTGGGCCAACCCTCTTTGAATGGGCATTATCCCCAAGTCTGGCTGAGTGGTGGGTAGAGGGTATGATATCGTAGGTGATTTACTTAGGGTCTAGGAGGGGGGGGGATAGAGTAGCGAAGAGTGTAAGATGATGATCCAATCACCAGTCAGGCGGTAGAATGGAGGTGAGAGTTTTTAGTCCCTCTTAAATTTATCTCTCTGCCGTAAGGGGAATCCTCCTTTCTCTGGATTCCTGGATCTCCTACCTTTCAATCCTCTGCGGGAACATAATTACTAAGTTACGAAAGTCTGGGGGTTACCATGAGTTGAGTTGCACCCCCGGTAGCATACTGGTGCTAGATAGAAATAGTATGAAGGGCTAAGAACGGGCTATCGACGATGTTCCAAGCGTTTTTTTTTAGCGTGGGAGATTTCGCACCATTTCCATGACATCTATACTAGCCAGGCCCCCGGTATCCTTTCAAAATAGCCCATATTAAACAGCCCATCTTTAAAATTGCGTAGTGATATCTAAATTCTAGCAAAATCAATAATTCAGTCGGGCGAAAGCGCTACATCAGCCCTTCACCGGGAAAATCACAATCCTTCCATCAACACCGCTAGAGCTGAACTTAGTAATATTCCCCGGTCTACCCTCATAAGGCCTCAACATAGTGATTGAGTTCTGATGAATCGTCTTCAAGTTGGTGTCATCCACCGAACTCTTTCCTTTCAAATCCATTTGCCTGAACATATTCAACGCACTAGATTCTTGGCTTACCCCAGGACCCGCAGACTTGCGCGGGTCGTCGACAGAGTATGCCAGCCTCCACCCCCCCATGTTGCCCTCGAAAACAACGGGGTGACAGTCGTGACCGGCAGCAACGAGTTGGTCCTCACGAGTCCAGCAAAGCGTAACGAACGGCAACATTTGGGTCGTCACACTAAGAACCGCATGGGGCGGCTGCTCTGGTGCGGAAGGATACACGACGGTAACGCTACTGTCGTGAGCAACGAATGCAAGTGCATTTCCAGAAGGCGAGAAAGCAACTGAATGAACCCAACCACCAGAGCTATTGATGTATTCCCCGCAGACAGTGTTGAAGGGAATACGCTCCCCCCAGGCGGTTGGCTCAGGGCGTTGGTCTACACCTTTGATGAACGAGGAGAACACGCGGGCATGAGCGTCTGCGGAGCCGGCGGCGAGTAAGACGGAATTAGGATGCCAGGCGAGAGAGAAGACAGTGGAACGGAGAGGCTTCTTAATATGCTTTGACACCCACCAGTCGTTCTCTCCCTCGAAATAACAGACGGCGATGACACGGGCACCAGAACCAACGGCAAATTTGGTTTCGTCGGGGGACCAGCGAACGTGTGTTGCAGCACGGTTGATGCGAAGTAGGACGAGGGTTGGCTTCCAGCCCGTTGGGGATGGTTCCCAGACTAGAGCGTTACGATCTAGATAACATTAGTATAGGATCTAGGGTGGAACGAATGGGAAATACCTTGAGAGCAAGTAACGATCTTCCCAGTATTCGGGGCGATATCAACACTAGTGACAGTCTTATCATGCCCAGCCAATTCATCCTGAAGGGTAAAACCCGACCCAGAGCGTTTGTAGAGCTCAACTTTAGTATCCCGAGATACAGCCAGGAGAGACCTGTCCGCACTGAAGGAGTGGTCGGCAATGGGTTGATGAAAGAGGGGGTGAACTTCGGACATGACGATGCGGATGGCGATAGGAGCAACACTCTACTATCACTAGAATTGAGAGCTTGGTGTGGAGGTTTGATAGATATTCTGGTGGGGGGATTAAACTGAGGTTGATCCTACCCACCTAGCTTCAGGGAAGGTGGAAGTGTCCTCACTGTTACCCTACCTCCACTTCGCGTCACAGCGCATGCTGCCAAGCGAATCAAGCCAGGGCCTTATGGTTGTTTCTTATCCTTAGCACGCGCCTTATCCAACTTTGACATAACCAATTTCTTTACATCCCACCAGAAAAACCGAAACTGAGAAGACACTATGGCTCCAGGTGCTAAGCGCCGTGTGGTATGATCCAAGTCTCTATGTTTGTACAATACAATGTGCTGATGAGATCTCTCAGCCAGTACCACCTCCTGAGTCGGATTCAGAAGCCAGCCCACCACAACGTCGCCGGGTGGCACTCCCACAGGGCTCCCAGCGCAATGGGGGCGAGAGCTCCGCGCAGGGTGCCAGGAGAGGTCGACCGAGAAGTCCCTCTATAGAACAGGACGACGTCGAGGACGAACTTAGCGGTGCTGAGGGCATGGGAGCAACTCAAGGTGCGCTTTCTCTGACTGGAGAGCTATTTGTGGCTAACGAATTAGATTCAAACAAGGATCGCATGATCAAGAAACTAGTCAGATACGCCATCTCTGCGGAATACACCCGTGTGCCGATCAAGCGAACTGAGATATCTAGCAAGGGTTCGTTCAATGGCTTCCCCGTGGATCTCACCTCTAACCTGTTTCTAGTCCTCGGTTCACATGGGCGAATGTTCAAAGAGGTCTTTGCCGGCGCTCAGCTGGAACTAGAACGTGTATTTGGAATGAGAATGGTAGAGCTTCCCATTCGTGAGAAGACAAAGCTCAGTCAGAGGAGAGGTGGGCCAAACCCATTGCGCCTGCGAAATTGTATTGGAGACTTGTCTAACACTGCTCGAAAAACACAGCTGCACAAACTAGCGACAAAGCTCCTTCAACCTCCAAGTCCTACGTCCTCACTACCATTCTTCCCGAGAAATTCCGCGAGCCAGACATCATCCAGCCATTTGGTGTCAAAGAACAAGCCTATATTGGTCTCACAACTATGATTGTATCTCTAATATACCTCAACGGTCGCTCGATTCCGGAAACTAAACTCGACCGTTACCTCAGACGCATGAACGCAGATAGAAGCACTGCAGCCGGGGAGACTGAAAAGGCGCTTCAGTCGATGATCCGTCACGGTTATATCTCAAAGCAGAAAGATGACAACGCTAATGATGGCACATTCGACTACGTTCTTGGCCCTCGGGGGAAGGTTGAAATTGGGACGGATGGTGTTCTATCTATGATCAAGACAGTTTGTCTACACCTTCCTAACGGCTCAGGAGTGCACGCTGACGGGAGTAGGTCTATGGCATCAATGTCCCCGAGGATGTTGAGAAGCGAATGATGAGAAACGTTGGATTCGATCCCGAGGCTGGCGCATCCCAGGCCCCGGGCTCCCACAGACGGAGGGAGAGAAGGAACAATGGCACCCAGAGGCAAGCTAGGTCGGAAGATGAGGATTAATATTACTTGGCTGATTGTACAATTGCGGCTCTGGTCTTCAAAGAAAGGCGTTAGGGAAAAAGGCTTTCTAATCTGTTTTTCTAATAATTATAACCGCATCATTATACGCAATCACTTATCATGAGTGAAGACAAAGGTGAAGACAGTCGTAAGGTATAATATCGGGTGCCTCGTTATATTGTAGTACCGTATACATCTTGTAAAGCCAGCCACAAAGTCCCTCCCCTCTCGACTTGGGGCCCCGCGAGCCGCATATCGCACTCACATCTTCGAAAAAAAAGAAAAACCCCTAACTAATCCTCCTTCTCCGGCGGCTTCCCAACTGGCTGGATCATTTTCTACCCCAATTAGCGTCCTAATCCCCCGTCTCCTAGGGAGAGCTGAACTCACTTCAATAAACGCCGTCCTCATCTTCGCCATCGGCTCGCCCGTCGCAACACTCATGTACTCCAGCAACGGCGGGTGTCCGATATAACTCGCGTAGGTGTCTCTATGCACGTTTGAAACCCATTCGCTAGCTTTGTTAGCCTTAAAATGTGGTGCGAGGGGGCGGGGGGAAGTGAAGTTGGTACAATTTTGTAGTGTCAGCGTGGCCGGTACCGACGTAGCGGGCTTGAAGTTGCTCTAGTTGTTGGGTTGCGCGGAGTTTGTCGGCCATTTTTTGTTGGTATGGGTGTATGTATATATGGGGGGAGGGGGTTTGTATGTATGTATAGAAGGGGGGGGGGGTGAGGTGAGGGTTTTGAAGGATAGGTAGGGTGGTGGATTGGTTCTGTTCGAAGCAGGAAGCCTGGGACGAGTTACAGTACGGTAGTACCGGTGCTGCAGGTATGGTATGGTAACTCAAGAGAGCCGCAAGCTTGGCAGTCAAGTTAGGTGCGGGTTCCTTGCATCAGGCTTTGGTGCAGTGTTTTAGGTTGTTTGGGGGTAAATACGATATTGAGGACAAATCACGAGGTCCGAATCTTCTTGACCTAACCATTATACTAACGATCATTCAGTAAACTAGTCGGTATTGTATCATACAAGCGAAAGAAAAGTGAATAAAAAAGATACAGTACTAATACAAATTGCTGCTATGCGATAAACTTTTATTCAATGCTCATTAAGATTTTCGCAAAGCAAATGAAAGCTGGAGCGAGGAGAACAGGGCATGCGGGTCGGGACCTTTCCTATCCAGAGACATCAATCTACCGTCCCCTTCCATACCCGCCATACCCCGGTGGCGGAGGCCCGGGAGGAGCAAAGCCTGTAGCCCCAGGTGGAGCTCCAGGAGCCTGTCCAGGAAACCCTTGGGGCGCCTGTTGCTGTGGACCTCCGAAACCCGCCGGCAAAGGCGGCGGCTGACTGAAGCCAGGGTGCATCGGCTGAGCGAATCCCACGGGTGGTGGGGGTCTGCCATAGGCATGTTGCTGATGCGGCTGAAACCCGACCGGCGGAGGCGGGCGGGCCGGCAGGCCCTGCGGTGGAGGCGCAAGCTGCGGTTGATGGGGGGGTGCATGATGCTGTGGAGCACCACCTCTGCCGGCGAGTGGGAAGCCTTGCGGTGGTCCGGGAGGAGGTGCGTGGAAGCCGCCTTGGAAGCCGCCGCCGGCGCCGCTCTGGAAACCCTGATCGTGGGGGTTCGTCATTCCGTTTTGAGGCCTTGATGGGGGGCCCCGTTGGAAGTTGCCTGGGGCTGAGGGCGCAGGTGGACCGGCGCCGACTGGAATTGGGGGGACGCCGCCGGCTGGGCCAGTTGGTGCGAAGAGTTGCGCGGGCAGTTGTTGGGGGGTGATTTGTACATTGTGCTTCTTTGCCTGTGCTGCGAGGAGACGCTCGGCTTGGTCTCCATGACGCTCTCCTTTTCCGTCTTTCTTGTAGGCGTACTGGACATTGATTTCTTTATTCATGAGGAATTGGTTGTGCATGGATTCGATGGCTTTGTCTGATGCTTCGAAGGAGTCGTAGGATATGAAACCGAATCCTTTGGAGATTCCTTGGTCGTCGCGAGCAATCTGTACGGCTGTTAGAAACCCTATAACGTAGCGCGGGGGTACATTCATAAAGCGCACCTTTGGAGCGGAAACTAAGTTCCCAAAAGTACTGAATGTGTCAAATAACGTCTTTTCATCCACCATTGGATCTAAATTCCCCACAAATAGCTCTGCGCCGACCTCAACAGTTTTCTGTTTATCTGCTGAGGCCTTATTCACTCGGATAGGCTTCCCGTATAAACGGACTTGGTTCATTATTCGCGCTGCATATTCTGCGTCTTCCTCTGAGATGAACTCGACGAATCCGAATCCTTGGTGCGTTTGCGTTACGCGATCTTTTGGCAAGTGGACATTTACCTAAAGGGACTTGTTAGAATTGTAAGGTAGAACGAAAGGAGGAGGGGATACGAACTATTCGCCCAGCTTGCAGCATGAGCTCCCATACTAGTGCATCTGATACTCGCTCATCTAGGTTCCCTATGTAAACTGTCGCCTCCTTGTCTTGCTCCCAATGACGGGCGCCGGACATGTTTAACAGTTTTGAAATGTGCGGTCCTTAAATGATACTGTAGAATTCGAAGTTTATCGAAAGGTGGTGGAAATTATGGAAACGCTGAACTAAGAAAGACACCTGATCTAGTCGAAGGGTATGAAACTCGGAGAAATGACGAAAAGGAATCTTATGGAAACGCGAATATCATACCGGGTAACTTGGACATCTGGGCTCATTGCTCGATGAGGTTACCCGGCTTTTGTCTCCTCCGAAAATTAGTGCTCAACCCTACAATAGCACTATAGACTACAAAACTTCAAGCCTCCACAAAGAGATTCAGAAATCAGAGATACTAAAAAAATGCCGTTGCGGCTTCCACGAGGCCCACCACGGAGCCCCACAATCTGGATCGCTCAGCTAAATACATGGACGCCATTCTTATATCCATTTCTATCCCCATGCGTCGCAGCACGGCCTCTCACTCCCGCCCGGTCACTACCCCGGTGTCGTACCCTATCGACCGCTATAGAACATCCAGAGTCAAAAAGTGATATCAATTTGGCACAGAATCAATCGGTAGAAGAGGGTGTGGAGCTGGTATCAGTCCAACATCCCCAGCATCCTCATGCGGAATACTCCACGGCACCATTTGTGGATATGCAAGAGTTGACTCTGATTGCTGGTTCTGGCGGTAACGGCTGTGTTTCGTTCCTGCGAGAGAAATTCATCCCATACGGCCACGCAAATGGCGGGAATGGCGGTAGCGGAGGCTCGATATACGTGCAAGCCGTCTACGGCGAGACCTCGCTCCATAAGCTATCCCGAGAAGGCACGATTCGGGCAAAGCCAGGGAGGAACGGGAAGGGTAGCTCTATCAATGGAAAACGAGGCGACGACATAATTATTCGGGTTCCTGTTGGCACGGTCGTCCGGGAAATCTCCCGCTGGGACCCAATAGGGGAGGAGCTGGAGGGGCTGCAAGATGAAGATCTGGACGATGAATCCAAACATAGCCGTCACGATAGATGGGTTCATTACCCGCGGAGCGCCGCTGAGAATGTTATGAGCGAGAACTTTATGGCGACAAAGTACCCGAAGACTCATCACTTGGGGGCTTCGACAATGCTGGGAATTACCCACCCACGGAAGGTGTATTTGGACCTTTCAAAGCCGACCATGGAACCTGTGTTACTTGTACCTGGAGCCCCGGGGGGGCTTGGGAATCCGAATTTCGTAACGGATGGCCGACGGCGGCCGAAGTTTGCCACAAAAGGTGGGAAGGGGATTCGAATGAAGATCCAATTGGAACTGAAAATACTCGCGGATATTGGGCTCGTTGGATTACCCAACGCCGGGAAGTCCTCCTTCTTACGGGCGGTCTCCAGGCGGAAAGCTAGAGTGGGTGAATGGGCATTCACAACCTTGGCGCCAAACATTGGAACAATAGTAATGGACGAGCGCCACATCCCACCACCCAGACCTGGAGAGGCGCAAAAGCGCCTACCCAGGTTTACAATCGCTGACATCCCTGGACTAATCGCTGACGCCCACTTGAACAAAGGCTTGGGCCACGGCTTTCTCAGACACATTGAGCGTGCGAAAGCCCTCTGCTTTGTCATCGACCTTTCCCGCGAAGACCCAGTTCAAGACTTAGAGGGCCTCTGGCGAGAGATAAAAGCCTACGAGCAAGGCTTCTCCGGAGACGAAGGCGAATCAAACGTGCGCGGGATGATGAGTGAAATGAGCGGCGAAGCACACTCCGACGACCGCTTCATCGAACCGATGGCCGAAACTTACGAGCCTGAGCGTAGACGCACTCCTACCACTACGCACATACGTTTCAACGAAGAGGATGGGACTTTCGAATACTTCGAGCCAGAGTCTGGGTTCGTGTTCAGTCAGAAGCCTAGGGAGGAGGCTCCACGGATGACATCAAAGTGCTGGTTTGTTATCGCTAACAAGGCGGACCTGCCAAATACTGAAGGGAAGTTTTTGGCGTTGCAGAGACATTTGGAGGCGGAGAAAGAGAAGAGAGGAGATGGGGAAGATATTAGGCTGATACCTATTAGTGCTTTGAAGCAGGAGGGGGTTGAGGCTGCGATCGATTGGATGAAGTCAATTCTGGGGTTTTTATAGCTTGCGCTATTCGTATCAACACAACAGATATCCTTCTATCATAGACTAATATTTTGACCCAAAACGTTAGAGGTCATTCATTATATATCACTCGAGGTTCTCACTGGCTCATAAATAGATTACTTATGAAGTCCAACTTGAAAGCTAGGCCTGGCGACCTAAATAGGACTATCATAAGTCAAATATTGTTTACAATATCCTTAAGCTATACTCCCGACTTTAAAGTCCGATAGAACGCCCTGAGTGGGGTTATCGACTCATAGTTGCGCAAATAATTCTCCGCTCATTGGTAGCGTCTGCGATTGGGTAGAGAGTAGCGTTATCATTTGCCACATTTTGAAAAAAAGAGCCAGTGTTCAACTTAAATAGGGATTCTGTCACGGAGCTCATTTCTCCCAACTAACATGCGTCGGGATGGAATTTTCTCCTTTGCGATCACCACCCACTGTATGATAAGACCCTTCACTTTAATCTAAATTATTGAAAGCGCTAACCTTGAACTTGTTTAATGCTAATAGCACAGAACCACTGTTGTGCTGTTAACGTTTTCTGTGGAAGACTGGGGGCGAGTGATACTAGGTGAATTGCTATGTAGCTAACGTATACACATCACCAAGTACAGTAGAAAAAAAGTAATAGCAGAACGGAAAGCAACAGGGACCAATCACCCGAGGTTCTTACCAGTACATGGCGTGAAATCGGGCTGGGAAAATGGAAACACATTAAGGGCATTTCGAGATGCCGTATTAGGAATACACTTGGTACGGGTGGGTGTTGCTGTATGTTCAGCAATCTGCCTTCTCCCACAGAATAGAGTTTATAGCTAGCGAGCGAGCTAGAAAAAAACATCTGCGATTATCTATTCTCAACATATGGTATTACGCTTACAACAGACGTCATTAACCTCTCCGAGAACCAATAACCCACGCGCATAGGACCGAAAAAACCACAAAGCAGCCCCAAGCCGCCGCCACGGCCCAGTTCCAGCACCCATACGTCCCATCAAGTCTGAAGCGCCTCCAGGGCCTACTACTCCCCTCCGCTAGTCTCCTCGCGGCCTTGAGTTCGGCTATGTACTCCCGCACTGAAACACGGTTTTCACTTAGGTGTAGCGCCGCACCAATAATTCTCGCCGGCAAATACTCCAGCAACTCCATCAGCTCCACAGCTTCATCTTGCTTCACCGACTCTTCTGGGTTGCGGTATTTTGTCTGGAAGAGTAACACTGCGTTGGCAGGGCTCATTCTTGGTACTTGGACGGCCCGATAGCCTGGTCTAGAAGCTAGGTCGAGAGATCTTGTCGTAGCGATTATCATGCCGTTTGGGCTCTTGGGGAGGAATTTTGCGGTGGCTGTTTCCTCCGTAAGGTTGTCGAGGATTAGAAGCCAGCTTCCTGTGGATGAGGATTCAAGTTCGGATTTGACGGCTGAGAGGAGGTCCTCTTGGCTGCTGGTGCTGCAGGCCGCCGTGCTACCTGTAGTGTTTTTCATGGCAGCAGTTTCGTCAGTAGGGCCCTTGGGGGCTAGGAGCCGTTTGTCAGCGGGTTTTTCCAATGGCGGCGTGTCCCAACTGGTCTGGTTGTCGAAAAAGTTGATGTGGGTGCCAGCATCACCGCTGACACCGTTTTTAAGCAGATCCAAAATCTGCTGAAAGTCTTTTGCAAGGGTGGTGGTAGTGCTTGCGTCTACCCAGAATACGTCGTATGTGTGCCGGCGGTACCTCTCTATGAATCGGATGGCAACTTGGGTTTTTCTGGGGAAAGGGTAAAATTATGAGTTATTGTAATTATTGTTGAGTGGTGTCATAGGGATAGGAATGTGATGATTTCGGATGAAATTAGGTTCGAGCCTATGCCACACGTACCCGACACCAGATGGTCCGTAAAAGGCGATTCCATCAAAATCATTATCTCTGAGTCCTGCGAGTGTTTTGCCAGGACGTGATAGTATACCCTCGATGCACTCTTCTTGAGGGATAAACTCCTGGGTTTTGTGGTGAGGACATGTCCAATGTGTGGGGGCCCGTGCTAGCAAAATATCACAACTTAGCTTTTGTCTTCCCCTCAAATTCTCCATCGCTAATGATTCAAGCAGCGGCTTACTGTGTGTGCACCTTGTGAAAGAGCCAGATGTGTAGTTATGGTGGCCAACATGCAAGTAGCTATAAGAGCCATGAATATTATTGCTATAGTCTGCTAATAAACGAATAGTTCCCGGAAACGAGTGTTCGGATCTGTAGATATGATTAGTTCTCGTTTATTTCAGAGAGTTGTTACCTAGCGCCCGGCAATGTCAAAAAAGCTAGGAAGACATTCTGCACACCCCTTCCTAGCTAAGAAAATTTGTAGGATTTCTGAGGGGCCTCATTTTCCAATATTTATCGACGTGCCAGACTAGTACTCAAGCACTCTACAGTACTATGTATGAGAAGCACAAGTGGGAGAACAAGAATTTGCCCACCTGTTGAATGCTGCGTCCATCATTTCAGATGCCAGTGCCGGATTCGGCGAACTTGCGTCCCATATGCCGCAGGAGAGTATAGGCGTAAAGTTCGTCTACCGTAAAAACTCGAATAATTGGACCACGAAAAATGCGGTTAATTTAAGGCGTGTATTGCGAATTGATCTTCTTGTCTCAGTAAATAGGGGTTTCATTATTTCTTGGCAGCTAATTATGCAGAGTTTTCTCCTTTGTTGGCATCATCTTCACTCTGATTAGCTGCCAAGAAATAATGAAACCCCTATTTACTGAGACAAGAAGATCAATTCGCAATACACGCCTTAAATTAACCGCATTTTTCGTGGTCCAATTATTCGAGTTTTTACGGCAGAGGCCGGATTAGGGTTTGGTGTTTACAGTGTCCGCCTTGTTTACTTTTTGTTGAAAAATTTGTGGCCTGAGGTGGCTGCAATGTCAGTGATACCTGTACAGGTGCTTAAGTCTGTCAGGCGTCTGTTGATAATACAATATCGACCATTGGGGATAGGAGGGAGGTGTGAAGTTTGCAGCTGAGGTGTGATCCTTGGAGAGTATGGTGCCAGCACCTTAGAATCAGCCTCATGACAACCAAATTTTCCCAACTTTTCAATGAACAACACCACAGGCAGTTATTTTCCTTATTCCTTCTGTATAATCCTTCTAAATCATCTAAAGAACACATTTACAGAGCAGATTTTATTCTAGGCAAGTGGTTCTTGCTATAATGGCTCTTAAAGGCAAGGCAAAATTTGTATGCACCCAGGGGGTTGGCACTTGTATGGAGAAAAAAGTTTTGGCTGAGTAATATGAAATATATTAGCTAAAGTAGTAAGGTCGCTTACTATATTGGGACTAGTGTTCCACTTGGGGGTGGCACTCAAGGTCGATTATAAGGTGCCGGCACCATACGAGTTGAAGAGGGGTGTTGTGTTGTTGGCCCTGATATCCTCCTTAGTGTAGGATAGCACTATTATCATGTATAATAGGGTGAACTTGGCTACGAGGCTGTACCTCAGGGCGTGTGCCATAGTTTTCCTGTACTCGAGTAGACCCCCCCTGAGCTGCACGGAACACCCCCCTCGCCTGGACGGCTAAACCCAAATAAGAAACTTTCAAGTAGTATTCTTGTGGCTACTATGCTGACCGCTCGTTTCCCCGTCTACTTATAAGTAATTAGTACTCGTACAAGGGTCAGGGATTTAGTCACGATACAGCCGGGTAACGCCCCACTATGTGGAGTACCGGCGCGAAGGACATCTTGAGAATTATTATCGCTTCTCCCTGCGCCATGAAGACTAATCGAATAAAACTGGGATTGGTGTTGGTAACTTCACATGCTACAAGTAACAAGTATATATGGGAAAACCTTAGTATACACCCCGAGGTACGGCCTAAAAACCCAAATAACAAAAGAAACTTCAACCCCCAAAACCAAAATAATAATAATGAGCACATCATTATATCATCTTATTGTAATTCCTAACCAAGGAAAACAAACATATCTAGATCCTCATGTAAAAGGAAATACTTCCAGCTTAACTGAAGTAAGTTTGGGTTCTTTTAATATCACACGGACACTGTTCCCAGTATCATATCACGATAGGCTCAAATTGGACATACAGTACCAGCGGACTATAAGAACCCTATCGTGGTCCATGCTATCTTTTCCCTTGGTAGGGGCAGCTCAGGCGGGCCTCGAAGTAACTTCAGATGGAGGAATAAAGGTGGATATAAGCCCCGAATCTGAAAAAGGAAGTGCATAATAGATACCTAGGTCTCGAGACCTTAAAAATGATCTCGCAAGCATTGATATTCCCTCTCCGCTTCACTAACCTCTCACATATGAAGCTAGATTTTCAAAACTCCTCAAAGTCTGTGGATGATCCAACCCTAGAGCCCTCTCGCACCCTTCAACCGCCCGGTGGCCCATTCGCTCTGCCTCATCATACCTCCCTAAATCTATCAGCATTGCAACCAGGTTATCGGCACTAATCAGTGTATTGGGGTGATCTGGCCCAAGTAGTTTCTCTCTTCCTTCCAATACACGTCTCTGAATTCGCCCTGCTTCTTGATACCTCTAGCGGCAACGTAAGACCAATGCTAGGTTCTCGGCACACGTTAGGGTGTTTGGGTGTCCCTCCCCGTACACTCTTGCATGGCCTTCCAACGCTCGCAGACACATCTCCTCGGTCTCCTCGTTTTTTCCTTGGTCGCGCATCACCGAAGCCAAATTATCGAGACCAGTTAGGGTGTGTCGGTGCATCGGACCTAGTTCCTTCTCTCTAGCTTCGTACACACGCCGGCGGAGTCTCTCTGCTTCTTCGTAATCTCCTCGAATATGTAGTACTAGAGCCAGATGATTCACGCTTGCCAGCGCAAAAACACTGTCTAGACCCAAGACTTTCTCCCTACTTTCAACTCCCATCCGAAGCACCTTCTCTGCTTCATCGTATCTCCCCAATTTCAGTAGTACCAAACCCAGATTAGCCATAGCCATCTGAGTAAATAGATGACCCACCCCCCCCAACTTCTAATACCCCTCTAGTGCACGTCGTGCCAGCTACTCCGCTTCGCCATATTTCCCCAACTCTACCAACAACATGGCCCAGCCATTAACGCTGTATAGGGTATCAGGGTGCTCCAGCCCCAGTTTCTTTTCTCGTCCTTCAAGCGCCTGTCTGTGAAACTTTTCTGCTTCTGTGTACCTTCCGAGCCCCCGTAACGTGACCCCATGGCTATAAAGACTAGAAAGTGTATCGTGATGCCCCGGCCCTAACACCCTCCGCCTAGCACTCAATACACGCCAGCTCGCCCTCTCTCCTTCGTCGTGTCTTCCTAAAACCCCCAAAATCCAAACCAGAGCACTGACGCTATTCAGAGTATCGGGGTGCTCTAGGCCAAGTACCTCCTCTCTGCCTTCGAGCGCACGTCGACAGAGAGTCTCTGCCTCATCGTACCTTCCCAAGTCTCGCAATGAAAGGGATAGATTACTGAGACTAGCGAGTGTGTCAATATTTCTAGGGCCTAATATCTCTTGCCTCTTTTCAAATGCACGCCTATTCAACCCCTCTGCTTCGTTATACTTTCTCAATTTCCCCAGTACCAACGCAAGGTTACTGACGCTCGCCAGGGTATCGATGTGATCCGGTCCAAGCACGTTCTCTCTCCCTTCGAGGACACGCCGACTAATTTTTTCGGCTTCCTCGTATCTGCCCCTTGTTTGCAACACAGTAGCCAGAACGCCGTATCTTGCCAGTGACCCTGGGTCATTTTCGTCTGTGCCCTCTTCAAGTTGAATACCGTAAAAACTTGAATAATTGGACGGTGTGCTATGTAGTCCGGAATTCCCTTCTCTGGAAAGGGGGCAAAAAACACAGCAAAAACACGGCCCCTTTCCCCCCTCTGAGACAGAAAAAAAACAAAAATTTCTTGACCATACTAGGAGAGGAAAGTCCAACGACATAGCACACCGTCCAATTATTCAAGTTTTTACGGTACATTGCCGAATTTGGATCTCCGCTTCATTGTAGTGGCCAATACCCTGGAGGTACATCGACGCACGATAGCGAACAGGACTAGCTAAAGGATTATCCGAGTTCTCAACTATAGCAAGTGCATGAGGAAGGTAAGTAGCACATGTATGTCGCACTTTGTATTCGTACTGAGGAAATAATCTCAATATAACCCCTAATCCCTTTCTCCTCCAGTTGCACACCTCCTCCTGTGATAGATATACTTGAATAGAGTGCTGGACCAATCTGTGGAGTTCGTATACTGGCGCGTCCTGCGCTTGGGTGACAAGTGAAAAGCTTAAAAGAGTCCCGATTGCTCTGCGGAATCCAATAGAGTCATCCATTCCCTCTAAGCCAGATTTAACAAATAATTCCTCAGGTATTTTCTGACGGTCGAAAAAGGCAATCAATCGGAGGAGATCAGCGCCCTTTGGGTTTTGCTCTTTTATCCGCTCGAAGGTGATAAAGTAAGTGCTCAGAATGCTCTCCGTCATGTCTACCTCACGACGGGTGTCGCAAAACTGCTCAGAAAGCAACGCTTTCCGCCGCTTATCACTCTCCGGAAAGATTTTCCAGTACTCGAATGGAAATGTCTGTGTCTCAATCATGAAGGCTGCCGCACCAACTCTGGCCAAGGGAAGTTGATCTAGGGCATCAAGTAACATATTAACAGCCCCAAGATCAGAATCTCGCAATTTAACTGTGCTGCCAAACAGCTGAAAGAGGAGTTTTCTAGCTTCCTCGGTCGCCATCTTCCCCACTTCAATAACATGGTAGCCTTGACGGCTGGCGACTACTCTCGATCGTGTTGTTGTAATAAGGATCTTTCCGTTGGGACTCTGTGGTACGAATCTCGATATAGGACTTTCATTGCCCGAAAAGTCCGCCTCGTTATCGACGTTGTCAAGAATCATAATCCAGCTCCCACTAGCCGGAGACTCAAACCACCTTTTGACATCTGATAGTTGGTCATTCTCACTAGGTTCGGGGCCCCCATGAGATATTCCCACGATTTGAAAAAATTCGTCGGTAGTCTTCTCCGAACTTCAAAAAGCTACTTCCATGCACCCAAAAGACATGGCTCGGGCCGTTGCACCGGTAAACATACTCGAGCGCAATTTGGGTTTTTCTAACGTACAAGATGTTAGCAAAGTACATTCTATCTATCTATAACACTAGGTCTAGAGTAGAATCGGGAAGCACACATACTTGGCACTACCCAGTCTGTACAGAGCAACACAGTTGTAATTCTTATCTTCTAATAGCTCCGTTAGATGCGCAATTATATCCTTACGTCCCGTGAATGCGTCGTTGCGGCTAAAGGCGACCATCCAATGAAATTCGGGCCCTGCAGAATGTTAGGTTCAAGATCACTGGCTAGTGCAACAATAGTGTCGAATCTACCCTTAGAACTGCTTTCACCGGACCCATGGTAACAATGGTTAATGGTAAAGTTGTTGTTGCTGTTCACGTTTCCACTGTAGTTTCCCGAGATGAAACTCTGGGTATTTCTATTAGGTTAAAGGTTAGTTAGTTATGTTCCTACAGTAGCTAGATAAAGAGGGCTTGTATCCCACTACCGGTATATCGAATCTGAGCCAAGGCTCAAGCCAAAGGAAAATGGAGCTGCGATGATGGACAAAGGGTGAGGACTGAGGAGAGCGGTGGTGAGGGTACGGAGTTAAGCGAGGAGATATAGGTATCCGCCCCCCAGTTATTAATACACTGGGCGGTAGGCAGCGTCTAACATCCCCTTGGCGTACTTATTGAACCTGAAAAAAAAGCTAAACGAATGAAGAGTTGCAGGCCTTTGACAAGTAACGCTGACCGAAGTATTCTGATACCCGTAGAATCTCATGAAAGTCGGAATGGCGCTAAAGCGAAAGGTGAAACTAAGGAAGGCACGAAGAACGCCAAGTCGCCACAGTTTAAACATATAGAGAGCAACGATTGGGCAGGTTCAAGAAAATCATCATTAGCGCCATTCCGACTTTCATGAGATTCTACTGTACTCCTACCACTTAACCGCTTCCTAGAGAACCCCATTGTTGGGCCCATATCTCGGTCAGCATACAATCTCCTGATTCCTAAGCTACTCCCCAGAATACCCCTAGCTCTGAATTCCTAACTTATAGTGTAAAAGGTATAATGCGGTGGACGCTGCGTATTTGAACCAGTTAAGACCAGTTCGTCAGTTAACTTAGATACTACCCAGGCTCCCAATCTCGCACAGTAGGAAGGTCTAGACTGTAGCGGGCGATGCGGCATAAAGACTGAGAGAGCAGCGGAAAAGCCAGAGCTGATATACTAAACTTGACATAGCTCAAGACCCTACTCACACTCACATCAAATAGCCACTGAGCACTCCATCTCTCTATAGCTTTCTCCCAAAAAGAAAGGAATAAACCGCTGACACTTAAAGACTGATGTGCCCGAGCATGTTCTAGGTTCAGTACGCGCATTGCTTCCTACTACTGTAAGAACTGCTAATATTTCATAAGGAGACCACAGAAAACTATTGGTAGAATCAACACGTATGCAAGTTCCTTCAGAGAAGTCTGTACTCACTGAGGGGAGACAAAAGATCCATTGTCATCAGAACTCTTTGCCAAAATAGACAGACCTCCGATCGCCCTCCCGGATCCTCTTGGGGGTTCCATAATGCGCCGGGTTGGTGCCGTTGCTAACAGCCATCCGTAGCTGTTATAATGACTGAGTTGATTGAGAAAGAAACTTCGGGGGTGTCCGATATTTATACACTCAAGGCCCTGCCACCCATTTCCTGGGTTCACACCGTCTCACTCGCCATCACCCGCTACATAACCAGCTGACATACCACCCTGCGGTCGACCATATTAGATATAGGGCGATCCAACAATAGCAATTCCATAGCATCCTGAGTGACAACACATAAGCAAACAGTAGAACTCGGGGACACCAAGTTAACCAATGATACCTCTCAGACAAGTATCTAAAAAAGAAAACACACAGGTCCCAAAGCCCGATATTGACATCGCAGAGAGAGGCAGCCAACCTTCAACAAAGAGCTCAAGTGACCAGCCTTCTAGCATTGACAATAACTATTGGGTCCATCCGGATCAGGCTCCATCTCCGGTAGGCACTAGACAACCTAAGTAATTCTTAATAGATCTTAAATTTAGTCCAGGCGCCTCTCGTCCTAACAAGAGCCCTGATAGCCTACTACAACTAAATGCTCACTTGAAAATATAGTAGACAGTTCTAACAGGCCCCATTCCCTCCTAGCTTCCCTAAAGGTTGCTTTTGTCCCGAATACAACAGGCCTGACACTTCCCCTAGAAATGGTAAAAATCTCCATGGAACAGCACTCGAGCAGCTGGTTATTTCCACACAGAAATCGAGCCTTCGTTATCAACTATTTTCAAGCTCCTAATGAGCTCGGGAATTTCATTTTAGGTCAAACCAAACTGGGAGACTGGAGTGAGAAAGTTTCAGAACAAAGGCTACAAAACAGAAGGTTTATGGGATTAAGAGCCGACCAATAACTCAGAACAAAGGTATGATAGCTATCATGCACAATTTGAATAGGACCATCATATTACCATACCTCAAATAACTTTTGGAGCTTACGACAGGGAAGAAGACACAATTGAATACAAGTAGTTCATATTTTCAAACAACTAGTTACATAAAACCCCTCCAATCTCAATCACCATTTATTTATTTTTGTTTTTCCCTACTCCAGCATCCTCCCTTAGTTCTTATGAAATGCAAGCCTTGTTCCTGCCCCATCATCCATAAAGAATTGCCCCCCAGCAAGCCCATTCCAAGCACAATGATCCGTAATCCAAAACCCAGCCTCTCCAACATAGTCGCAATACACCCAGCGGAAATAATTCCCACAAATGCTAACTGCTGCATCTCCCATACCAATAAGCTTGGTGCACTTGCTTCCAAACTTGTTCAATTGCCTGCATTCCTTGTGCTTGAATTCACCACGAAGTCTTCCTGATATTTCACGAAGCCAGTGTACACTTGGGGATCCATCGGTTGTCTCGCAGACATAGCTAGCTTGAGCGGTAATGTTCTTTGAGGTGACCTCATCAGTGATGGTGATATTTGCAAAGAATTTCGGAGTCGGGTCGTTGATGATTGCGAGTGCAGCAAGGTCTTCTCCAGTAGTAGCCAAATTTTGAAAGACAGGTTGGCTATCAACTGAGTGGACAAGAGCAAGCAATGTAAAGGCCATGAGGGAAAAAAGGAAGAAGGTGATCCTCAAGATGAACATTTTGTTTAAGTGATTGGTGATTTTGATTTTGGATGTTTTGAAGTGGTTTGGTGAAGTTGAGAGAAGAATGGTTGTTGGGTTGAGGATATGGAGCTGATGTTTGTGTGTGAGGAAGGAAGGAAGGGAAGGAAGGAAGAAGAGAAGATTCTGCTCAATTTATACAAAATCAGTGCTAGTTGAGGGGCATACTAGGTTTGTGCTATAGGTTATTATTCAAGGGTACTGTACCCTTATCACAATTTTATTCATCTGTCAAAACCCTAGGAAGATAGATTATGAACCCAAGTTCAAAGTGCAGCTATACAAGAATTAACATCCATCAGCTTTAGTAATATCATAGTATAATATACCCTTAAGCTTGAAAAGAGAAATTTTACTAAAGATTTTCTCATTATAGTGAGAGTTTTAACGCTTTGGTAAAGCCTCTACCGCTATACAGGTGTGAGATTAGTTTTCGCAATATCATAGCATTTAATCAGCCCCAAAGGTAAAACAAAGGGTATGTGTGGACTGTAACTCATCCAGTCCCTGTGAGGGTGCTTCCCTCTGTATTTTGTATTCTTGAAGAAAGCCAGTCAACGTGATCATGATATCTCACTCAGCCCAAATTAGGATTCGAACTGTTGCAAAATGCTACTTTGCGTTAATCTCAACTCCCTACTCATTATTCCAGATTTCAAGTTGAGGATCGGCTTAGAAGCTAGCATTTTGCACACTGTTTTGGGTCCCTGGTGTTGGAAGCCACGGGGGATCACTGTAATCACTCGTAGCCGTGGTATTAAAGGAAATTTCACAACGGATCTAAGATTGGAATGGAAGTAAATCTCGCAATTATCATACATGATTGCCTCAAAGCATTCCAATATTTAATCGACCCCCGCAGTCAGCATACGATTAACAGTTGACAAAAATCTAACAAAAAGAAATTTCCAATTCAGAGGTATGATACTATAATAATATCAAATCTATTCAACACAGTACCAAGTCTCGTTCCCCCTCATTACCGCACAGGGGCTGGACTCCCAAACCCGTCCTCTCCAAACGGCGAATCAATCCTAACAGTGGTGCTCCTGACATCCGGCAAGACCAGCACACTTTCCCCGTTACATCTATAATCAGTCTCGCAACTAACACCCTCTCCACCTTGCTCTATCGGGACAACCTGCTTAACCTCCACACTCGGTAGTAACAAATTTCCCGCCTTTAACGGGACCAGCAAAACTGGAAACTTATGAACCTGCCCTTCCTTCGCCGAGAAATGCGCTCTCTTCCTACCCGACACTAGCCATACTTCGAGGGAATGTTGGATCTCGTAAAAGAATTCTAGCTCGTCGTCATCGCCAACCTCAACTTCACCATTTTTGGCGTCAAGGGAGTTCCAGCTGCGGGAGTGGCGGATTATCAGTTCTGCGGGAATGGCTTGCCCGACGGTTACCATTGGTGGCGCGTATGGAGAGGAGAGGGTGATGGAATTGGTATCGCAAAGAATGTGGATGTCTACCGTGTGAATAACTTGTAGTTGGGGGACATCAACAGGGATTATTATTGAGCGAGTGGTTAGGACGGGGTTTGCAGGAAGGGTTCTGGGGTCGAGTTTTATTATGGGATTTTTCTATAGAGGTTAGACTGATAAGCGTTTTTAAGGAACGATAGCTTGTGAAGGTACCTCGTAGAACTCTTTAAGCCAGGTTTCGACCTTTTCTCGTGCACCGTTGGCGGGGTTGATTGATTCCAGAGCCTCATCCCAATTATAATTGTCATATTTGCCTAATCTTACTTCATTTAGTAGCCCTGCGGCTTCCAGGTCGTGGGCCGTTCTATGGCGCAGCCTAATGATCAGTATGGGCACTAGCCAACAAAAGTAAAGGCCTAATCCAGCCTCCTCGAGTTGAGAACTAAAGGCCGCCACGACTGAGTCTTGGACCTCTGTTGGATTTTAGCAAAGTCCAGGTAGATTACGTGGTTCTGGTTAATAGAAAATACCTTCATCAAGGCTTCTATACTCAATTGTCAATGCTAGAGGCTGTGGTTCTTTGTCTTTGGGTGTGTCATCTCCAGTTTTCCTGGTGATTTTGTACACAAATGAAGCCGGTTGTTTCGGGAAAACCACCTACCAACCAAACATTTAGCACGATGCTCAAAATATCCTCGGTAGAGTTAATACCATAGATCCCTCAGTTCCTACACCACTGCAAGCCCCAAAAGTTCTTGAACCCTCTAAACTTGCCTTCAAAATCCGCAAGGGGACATCAGGAATAGCTGTTGATACCTGAAATCTGGAAAACAAAGCATTGGGCTTGAATACATCCTGGACATTAACAGCAAGGGGTAAGACCACAGGAACACTCAACCCATCAGCGTAAAAGAAGTGTCCGTTATCAGTATCATAGTCAACTTCCACCTTAAGAGCTAAATCTGTTAACTCGTTTTCGCTAGTATACGGTAATCTGAATCGCACTTTCTTCTCCGGGGTTAAATCCTTGAGGGTAAATACCCCAGGCTTATCTCCCATGGAAGCAACATCCGACCCTTCGAGGAACTTTACACTTGCCGTCATAAGCCTTAACCCAGCAGTTGTTGATCGAAGCCGAAGCTCAGCCTTGGTTACGTTGTTCTTTCCAGGGTCTAGCACAAGCTCGATTGCTTTCATATGTTCTAGATGTATCTGCTTTGGTACCTCGAGTTTAGCCACTAAACTCCTAGGTGCTGGGTAGAACAGTAGTTTTGTCTTCTTGACTGTGGGCACTGCGGCAACTGGTGTGGATCCTAACCCGAGGGTCGTATTCGGGGTAGATTTTGTTATGAGTTCGTGAACAAAGTGGAGCTTGTTGGCCATCAAGATGATTTTATCCACGATATAGCTTCCGGGGATTGTGATGCTGCTTCTTGCGAAAACCCTGACAACACCCCTCTTCATGGTGACTGGCTCTAGAGCGTCCATCCACACTTCTTTTACTTGCCCTATGGTATTGACCATCCTGACTCTGAGCTTTTGGACCTCCATTTCTTCCTCGAGGAGGTAACGCATCCTGACTAGAACTTCGAAACCATCCCTATCATCTAGATGTCTAGGATACGGGTCGACAACGATGTTGTCCCAGAAATGAGACATTGGTGTTGTGATCTCCTTTTCAATCTCTAGGGACAGAGCGACGATCCTTTTAACACAGCCATCTACACCCACTTCTTCCTCAAGATGAGTATCGAGCGAGATGTCAACCGACGCAGTTCTCCTATCGTCTTCGCCGAGTGCCGTTACACCTCTTCGGCGCAGACGGACCCTTTCTGCTGCGGAGCTTTTCGCGAGCAACTTCAAAAGTACTTTGATATAATCCTCTGATCTGTTCATCTCCTTCAAGCACTTGGCGTACATTCCCAATAGCGTCGTCTCGATCAAGCCCCATCCTTGGTCGGCGTAGAACTTCGTCATTTTCTCAAGGTGCTTGACGGAGGAGGCGTAATCTTTTAGATGGCTTTAATCATATCAATACGTTAGCCCTCGCTTGTATTCATAGTTGGTGACAGGGATTCTCACAAGCTCAGTGCAGCAAGGTCAGCCTCAACCCGCTCGCAACTTTTGGTTCTCTTGGCAATACTGTAGTTCTTCATTGCCTTCTCACTTAATTCTTCGAAGATTGTATAAAATTCCTCTTCTTCCTCTTTCTCAACAACTCTTCTCAGGGTTGCATTTCGAATTCCTTCAACGCCCCAAACCTCTTCCTTCTTTTCAACCTCCCTATCGTCTTCACCTGCTAATTTAACTTCCACCATTCCCGCGTCCTTAACGTGTTCTTCAGGAAGATAAAACCACCCCATTTTCCCTACCCATCCTTGCCGCTTTCCAAAGGTCTCAACGATCCCCCTGGCAAGGAGCATTAAGTCTGCCCTTACTGCAGCAAAGTCCTCCAGCCCGGTGACAGGCGTCTGAATGGCCTGTGTAAAGCTAGTAGTTTCTGGGTTCGGGGTTGGTGGAAGGCTGCTACTTCTCTTTGGAAATGAACCTGAATGCGTAGTTGCAACAGGGGTGGAGGCGTTGGGGCCCTCGGGGAGCGATGCAGATGCAGTTTGCTTAAGTAATTGTTGACAGACAGCAAAGACCCAAGAAGATACGATGTTATCAATGATCCAGATGACATCCTTTTGCTCCTGCTCTTTATCTTTTTCACCTTCTGTTGAAGAATGGTAAGAAGTCCAAAGGTCTGCCCTTAGGATACGACCTACACTTGTGACGAATTCCACACCACGCTTAAGGACTTCAGACAGTCTAGTGAGATCCTCTTCGGATCTTCCTGCTGCTACTGCTGCAGCCTCGTGCAACGAATATCCGCTCGAACCAGCAGGCACTGGTAACTCCACACCATCCATCCCACTGCCCTTCCCTAGGCGAAGTAAGAGTGTAGATTGTCGTGCAAATAGATACGTCTTAAAGTCAAATAAGGATATTTCGTTCGATAGAATGAGCTCTCGATAAGGTTTCTTTTCAGAACCCACGGGCGTCTCGTCATCTACATCTTCCTGCTCCTCACCCTTCCTTCCTTCCAATCGAGCCTTTCGCCGCCTCCTTGCTTGCTCAATCCACTTGATGCTCTCTCTTGTCCAACCAATAAAGTTTCCCCCAACCACTCCTTCAGGATCCCCCTCGATTTTCTCTTTATCCCGCTGACCCCGAACAACAGCATCCAGCCCAAAACCTAACTCATCATAGAGAACCAAAGCGTCTTCAACCAGGCCGACAGATTCAAATGCTCGTGCAAGGCCTTCCTTGAGGACGAAAAATGTGCAAAAGTTCCACCCCGGCAGTCTCCGTTGGCTATCTTTCTCCTTAATATCCTCCTCATACTGGCTAACTCTTGCATCAAAACTAGCCAATATCTGAGTCTTGAATTTGGCAATGAGATCCAGCCACGCCATCTCACTCTCCGTAGGGCTTTCCGTAGCAGGCACAATTTGATTCCCAACTAGGACTGGAGGACTCAAAGTAGCCAATGCCGGATGACTAGGGCCAATTCGGATCTGAACAACCCTATCCTTTTTGTTATTCCCGGAATTGAAATCACTGCGAATCTTGTCAAGTAAAGTCGTGTTCCCTTTCATCCACCGCGTACTCCCAGAAGCATTTGATGCAGATGAGGATGACCTCGGCTGTTGTGCTGCTGGGGTTCCAGGAAGAACCACATGGATAATTAGCCATTCGAAAGCATCATGTTGTTTGTTCTCGTTCGATGTGCTAGTCGTATACTCTGACACCCATTCCCGTAGCGCCTTCCTAGCCACATTCTTGTAGCTATCGTTATCGTCACACCGTAGCAGGAAAACTTTCAGATATGGGGTATTTCGTAGTCCTGGTATTTGATGCCTCCGTTCCTTCTGGTGTCCGGCGCTCTTAGCTCCGCGGCCGGTCTCGACCGACAGCTGGGAATCGGTGCTCTTAACTCTAGTAAGACCCACCCCAGCAAATCCAGAATCTTGGTTGGCAGGCGAGAGGTAAGGGGTTAGCCCAACGTGGAGGGAATTTATGGAACGCAGGGGTCGCGCTGGAGCTTTCCAGTGAAGATTGCGGAGGGGTAAGCGGGAGCGAAGATCGGATTGGATCAGCGGGAAAAGCCCGGAGGGGTCCCAGTAGCTGTGTAATCAGGTCAGATGACGGCTTCAGGTATAATTACCTCGGTATCGGGAGTGTACGTTACTGTGACCTTGGAGGTTGAGGATAGGACGTCCATGTGAAGGTTCGAATTAGATTACTGTGATGTTAAGCTCCGAAAGTCTAAGCAGTTCAGTGTCAACCAGCGGCGTACAGGCGACAATGGAATCTGTTATTCCCGTAAGCGTACTTATAGAAAACGATAGGTCATAACACAGTCACTACTCGAGTAGATTAGAGCTCAGACTCGATCTATTGTTTACGACAAAGTTCGGGGGAGAACAGGGGTTGAAATTCCCATGTTTGAGGCTCTGGGGCACGTGATCTCACCTTTTTCTAATTTTTCCCTTCGTCGTTCTCTCCTCAGGTGGCCAACCGCCCCACCACCTTTAAATTTTCCAATATTATTTTCGATATTCCCCCAGGATGGCCACCGTGCCCCCACCAAAGAGTAAGCGACAGAAGCTTTCAGATACAAAGCGAACACGAGAGCAACAGGACATTGAACTTATCCCCGAATCGGTTCCAAATGTCGTTGTTCATTTACGAGCCTCCGATACAGGAGACCAGCTCGCGGGAGAGCTACATATTCCCGGGAATTCGACAGCGCAACAATTAGACCTTCTAGTGAATAAGCTTCTTCGAACAGTATAGTCCCTCCTTATATATGCCCAGAAACCTTCACTAATATAGTGCAGGAGGATGACCGAGTACCATATACCTTTTCTCTTCTCACCAATAGCGCAAACCCCGATTCCGCCGTAATCGATATCACCAATGATTTATGGACTTCCGTCTTAAAGCCCGGACATAAAACCACCGAAGACGTACTCACGCTCGTATACACCCCCCAAGCAGTATTTCGAGTCCGAGCCGTCTCTAGATGTTCCTCCGCAATCTCGGGTCACGGAGACGCAATCTTAACAGCCCAGTTCTCGCCTGCCTCTTCATCGAGAATGGCTACAGGCAGCGGGGATGGTACCGCGAGGGTATGGGACTGTGACACCGAAACATCCATGCACACTTTGAAGGGACACAAGAGCTGGGTATTATGTGTTAGCTGGAGCCCTGATGCAAAATATATTGCTACAGGCAGCATGGATAATACCGTTCGCCTATGGGATGCTAAGGCCGGAAAGGCGCTCGGGGATGCTATGAGGGGTCATACAAAATGGATCACAGGCCTTTCCTGGGAGCCATATCATCTACAGAAACCCGATGTTTATAGATTCGTCTCTTCATCAAAAGATCAGACAATCAGGATATGGAATGCTACCCTGAGAAGAGTGGAGCTAACTATGAGTGCCCATTCTGCTGCTGTTACATGTGTCAAGTGGGGTGGTATCGGGTTCATCTATTCTGCATCTCAAGATAAGACAATCAAAGTTTGGGACGCCAAAGATGGAAAATTGCTACACAGTTTGAATGCCCATGCTCATTGGGTCAATCATCTGGCGTTATCGACGGATTTTGTCCTGAGGACTGCGTATCATGAGCACACCGGAAAAGCACCTTCCACGGAGGAGGGAAAGGTGGACAAGGCCAAGGAAAGATTTGAGAAAGCAGCTACACTCGGAGGAGAGATTGTAGAGCGTCTGGTGACAGCGAGTGACGATTTTACCATGTATCTCTGGGAGCCAAAGAAGGGGACGAAACCCATCGCTAGATTATTAGGACATCAGAAACTTGTGAATCATGTATCGTTCTCGCCAGATGGCAGACTCATTGCCTCGGCATCGTTTGACAATCATGTCAAGCTGTGGGATGGCCGTGATGGAAAGTTAGCTCTTTCCTCCCGATGCAACATATAGGTTTTGCGCTAACTATGGTTCCCCAAGGTTTGTCAATACCCTCCGTGGCCACGTAGCGCCTGTGTATCAGTGGTGAGTTATCGCCCAAATTGATATCGATCCTGAGCGTTAGCTCTAACTCAGTCAAAGCTCGTTCTCCGCAGATTCCCGGCTCTTGGTGTCATCTTCTAAGGATACGACGCTGAAAATTTGGGATGTCAAGACAGGTAAACTGCACACGGATCTACCTGGCCATCAAGATGAAGTATTCGCTGTTGACTGGAGCCCCGATGGAAAAAAGGTTGCCAGTGGCGGAAAAGACAAGGTATTTGAATCCTCTCCAACATGCCCGGTTTTTTCACTCGCTGATATAATTTAGGCTGTGAGGTTGTGGAAGTATTAAAAGTTTTGTTCTAAGTTATTGTATGCATGTATGATAGCTTAAAAAATTAGGAAACCCAATAATTTGTTTCTAAATTATCACGTGTGGCCTTTGCTCCCCACATGCAGTGAAATTGTTCATAGATTATCACTCGTATACTAATCAAGAATCCCGATTGTAAGCGATCGGCTTGAGTTAGCCCCGCACCACCGGGGAAGGAGAATGAGAGTCAGGTGGGCATTATAGGCACAGAATCTGGCAATAAGCGGAGGGTGTGTGTACAGTACGTGTCTGAATGCTGATTTTGTTGTTAGTAGTCTTCTACCATCTCACCCTACTCGAGTACCGTGTCGTGCCTGACAATCAAAACCGCCTTCCACTTAAAGTTTTTGGAAAATCTAGGGCATGCTGAATTATGAGCAGCTGAGGAAAAACTTTAAAAATAATTCCTCTGGTAATTTTATAGAGAATCCCTTTCCAAAGCCCACCGCAGCTCTTATTTCCTCTCCTCGTTTCATTGTTGAGTTCAAAATCAGTGATTGGAATCCTGTTGCAGAGGGCTGTTTAATACAGTAATGAGCATATCATCAACCCTAACTCTAAGTACGACAGCAACCTTCTCCATGGTCTTACGAAAATCAAAAATCACAGACCAGTCCGCACCCGTAGTTTATTGTTTAAATAATTTTACCAGAGGAAATTCCCTTATATACTTGCCAAAAAAAAAAGTCTGTGTTTTGCCACACGCGAGTTTGTTAGGTGCCAAGACACTGACTTTTTTTTTTGGCTAGTACACAAGTCCCTTCCCAAAAAGAGACTAAAGTTATTCCCAATTTAGAAATTTTGGATCAGGTTGGCCAGGAGGGCAGGTTTTGGTTGTCCAGCACCATACTCTAGTATAGTACTCGTGCAGTACCGTACTCGGTACAATACAGCACCGGCAGATTCTGATTCTCAGGTCAGGCTATTTTATGAGGGAGAAGGAGCCCACAAGAAGCAGTCAGAAGCAGATCCCTCAACTTCAGCTTCTACGATACTCATACTCGTACTTTCAATGTTGGTTGGTTGGATAAAGGGATGGTCTTGGCATAAGATGGCTTACTATTTATTGACATGTGATGGGGGGAGAGGGTCCCAAGACGCAGGGAAACTTCAACGTTGCTTGTTCATGACGACAGCGGGCAGAAAAGGCGACGGAATCACATGCCACAGCCGAGTTTTGACGTTTTTCCCGCCACGAGAATCCATTGTCATTTTTTTTTCCTCCTCTTCCATTTTTTCTTTCACGACAAAAAATAAAGCTCCTCTTCAACCCCCATAACTTACCCCGCAATATCTGAGCTGTGGAGAATTTACCCTTCCCCTCCGCAGATAGTCTATTCCGTTATATCTGTTCTTTATCTAATCACTGTATTTCCAGAGATTGGCTGGTGAGAATAAGGAAGGTATGAATGTTTGTGCCCCCCACATCTAGTGTTTCCGAAGCTATACTAGGACCATGTCTTTCCAACGAGTCGGTCGAAAGGGAAAAGCGTCAGTCGCTGTGAGCCCCCTCCCCGCCTCCGCCCCATCGGTCTGGTATTTGAGGCAGGAAGCGCTCTACTCAAGTACTTGTAGTCTGTCATACTCCATCTAATTCCCTAGAGCGCCGGCACAGTGCAGACTAGTATATCCAGAGACTAAATCCTGGACTAGACCCTTGCCGGATTGGATATCGTAGGCTTCATGCGTCCACATAGTTTACGTCTCACGACCCCACCTGATAACTCGCACGGCCATATTCCTTTTCATCCGCTCTTTCTCACTTCTTTCCCCTTCATTTTTTTGTCCTTTCACACTTTTCGCATAATTATAGGTACGGGGGTACCACTGGGGTGTATTCACTTTAGTTCGTGTCCGATACTTCCTGATTTATAGGTACCTGTGTTTAACTATGATCGGTACCGCTCGCCTCCCATTTTAGCTTTTACGAAAAAAAGTCAAAACCCTCCATGAAAACAAACACTGACGTGCGTAGACCACGTCCTTGGGCGCCCTTCACGGCGCTTTCGCAAGGTACAGGTTATCTCTGTCATCCTCTTCTGGAGCATGTACCTTCTCCAGGGCAACCCGCACGGTCCACCAGTACTCTTCATTCGCAAGATCTCCCGCTTCTTCACCAAACGCCTCACATCGTTTCAGACAGTGACCTTGACGTTATTGTATCTCTATCTCGCACGGAATTTCGCCAAGATCTTCAATCTCGAGAGTCCGGAGCCACTTGCGAATTTGTACTCTCGGAGTTACTTCCGTGCAACATGGATTATGACGGCTTTGGATGCAGGGTTTTGGACTGCTATGCGGATAAAGACTGGCTGGTTGAGGGATCTTTGCAGCGTGGTGTTCAGTTTGTATTATTTGGTGGCGGCTGAAAGGGCGGATGAGAAGGTGTGATGATTTCCCCTCTGAGGCTTTGCTGGGGTCAGGGTTAAATTTAACGGTTGGCGCAAATAGGTTCGGAGGGTCCGCGCAACTATCACGGTCGATCATTTACGCGTTTCCTGGAACAAATCCCAGACTCCGTATCTGAAGGCACTCACCACATTGGTGAACCCCGCTTCGAATCGATTCGCTCCTCGACATATTCGGATTTCTCGACCGAAGGAATCAATTTATACCACTCCGGTCGATGCTTGGTTGTATTTCGAAGGGACTCGAGAAGAGCTTAAACATTGCACTAAGATGATACTTAATTTTCCCGGGGGTGGGTTCGTTGCCATGTCGCCTCGACATTACGATGAAATGCTTCTCGCCTGGGCGCGGAGATGCCCGGGTATACCTATTGTTGCTGTGGATTATAAGCGTGCCCCAGAGTTCCCATATCCGCATGCACTCAACGAATGCTACGATGTTTATCATAGCATTGCGCACACCAAGGGAAAGTGTGTAGGATTGTCGGGGGAGACACTTCCGAGGATCGCCCTCAGTGGAGACTCGGCCGGGGGAAATTACGCTACTGGTGTGACGCTTATGATTTTGAATTCCACTAGCACGAGTTCCACAGGGCATCTGATGGAGGAAGGATGGAGGGGACTGCCGTTACCGGATGGCTTGGTCCTGGTCTATCCATCGTTGGATTTGAATATCAGCTCTTGGATGAATGACGACCAGATGAAACTAATTCGCCAGAGGGACATGCGAAAAACAAACCGCAACGTTGTTAAGCGTAAGAGCGAGGACTTTGAGCACGCCTCCGGCATCGTCCGTCCGCATAAAAGCGACGAAGACGACGATGAGGGGAGTGATAGCGAGCCAGTGGCCGTGAACAGATCCTTCAAAGGTGGTGGCAGTGTGGTGGGTAAAACTGTGTCTGCGACCACAAACAGTAAGCCCCGGCTGCTGTCTACTAGACTCGCCATGACTTCTCGTCTTTCATACTTTAATGATCGTCTGCTCACGCCGGAGATGATGCGAGCAATGGTGATCTTATATATTGGACCTCACAACCGGCCGGATTTCGCCACGGACTTCTTCCTCTCCCCTATTGTCGCTCCAGAAGACCTCCTGGCAAGGTTCCCAAAAACTTACTTCCTAACTGGCGAACGAGACCCTCTCGTCGATGACACTGTAATTTTCGCCGGCCGTATCAGACAAGCGAAGAAGGCCGTCTGGAGGCACCGCCGTGACCTAGGGCTCGAGTCAGGCAGGTCACGTCCGGGTGAAGGTGTAGAAGTCAGCCTAATCCCAGGCATCAGTCACGGCTTCCTCCAAATGTCAACCCTGTACCCTGAGGCTCGAAGGGAGATTAATAAATGTGCACGCTGGCTCAACGAGATACTCGCCGACCGGCCGTACGACGACTCTGGTGATGACGAGCCACCCTCCACCGGCGCCGGCACCTCTGGTGGTGGGTGGAGGAACCACGAGAGAAGTTTCACCGGCGAGAGCATGACAAGTAATGATGAGGATAGACCGCTGGAGATGTCTATTATTAATGGAAATGCTAGGAGCAGTAGGAGTCGAGGGGTGCCCTCGAGACGGAGGGGTCGGAGGATGAGCAACGCGAGTCTTGGCAGCGAAGTGGATCTAGTTGGTAGGAGGATGCAGGGACTTGCGGGTGGATTGACTGCCGGGTTGGAAGATGAGGAGGATCAGTAGTCCCTTTGTCAGTATGTGCGCTGCGAGTTGGGGGGGGGAGTTGGGGCGTTTGCTTCCATGCGGTAATCGTAAATTGTAAATATTTGCTGTGTGTGTACAGTAAGGAATCCCTGGTGTCGCTCGGGCTGTGTGGTTTCATATGGCAACAGCGAGTGCACAAAGCGCTGCTTCTATTTAAAATTACGAATTCTCCCACCAGAGACATCAAAGGAGGGAAAAAAGACCCCCATTGAAATTCACTAAAAACTTAGGAAGAGATACACTACGGTCACTACCCTTTCCATTAAGATCTCGAAATCAAGCCTTCAGTGGGATAGTTATTTGTTCCGAAGCTGATATTCCATGAACTACCTAGCCATCGCAGTAGTTAACATGTCAAGAACCAATTAGTCTAACTCCTGTCGCAATTAGCGGGAGCCCAGGGGCTCAATTCACACTGACAATCAGTTATTATTGAGCAATCCGTCATGTAGGGTAGGAGAGTTGAAGAATTCTGCTCTATGGGGACTGGGAGATCGGGGAACCTACCTAGCCTTCATCGATAGGGCGGGCTATGGGGCTTGTCAATCCTGCTGCCATACGAGGTGGGAGAATCCGACTCTAGACCTTAAGGTTGGCGATCGGCGGGGTATGTATGGAGCAGAAAAAGAGGGAAAGGAAAAAAACCTTTTTGTTTCTTTTGTGTTGGAAGAGCAGCAGCTGTGGGATCTGGAGATTTGTTTCGATAGTTTGGCTTCTAGACTAAGTATCGTATGTATTATCTCGAGTCTTACATTTAAAGTTATGGGCTGTCGAGTTGAGTGGGCATATATGGCGCGCGCCAAGATTCTTGAGTGCTCGAGTGATTCCTTGTGAATTATTGAGTTGGTATGTGCTGGGCTCATATTTAAAGAATGATTATGCGATACAATGTTAGTGTAGGGACTGTGGAGGTCACTTAAATAGTATTATTGTCTTATAGCTCTGTTACTACGTTATCATAGAGAGCTTTGCACACGGTTTAGCTATTCCATTATGGATTGTTAAATTTAAGTTGTTATTTCTCCAAGTACGAAAGGTGTAACCAGCATACTTTATGCTTATTGACACTGACATGTACTGTGTTTTTACCACATGTGGCCCTGCGCCATCCCACCTTCTAGCTCTGGGAGTTAATATATTACAATTACCCTTTCGTCTCTCTTATTCCTCTCCCCTCTCTTCTCCTTTGCTCTTTAGACATTTTCCTTTCACGATATTTTTCTAGGCAGTTTTATTTTTCCCTATCATACATAATACCATGTGATCTGGAACACTATTTTCGTTTCAAGTTTAGGATAGGCTGGGGCTATGACTATGGTGATTAGACACATACTAATAGTGCATTCACAAGAATGTTACTATGTGGGATGGTGGCTCGGTGGCTCGACTGGTGGGGGGGGCGGCGCTTAGGTAGGTAAGGAGGATATTTAGCTAGAGCATTTCCAAGGGTGAGTGTAGTGTGTAGTGAGTTTGTTGAGCTTAGTTTTTTCTTCTCACACTCGCTCAATTTACATTGAGCCAACTCCCCTTTATTGGGCATCGGGTACTATTTGAGGCCATACCGGTATTGCTTGTAAAACGAGCAGGGGATATTTGTAAGTGAATTTAGGGGGGGGGGTTGGTTTTTCTTATGTACTGCTTTTTTTTAAATCAATGGATTTGGAGCTTTTATCGTGGATTAACTTATGATACTGGTGTTGTCGAAGGTTTGGGAAATATTGGTTAGTGACTAGGTTTTGGGATAATCATTACCGCAAGTGATGTTAAATTTCCATGATTCGATCACTCGCTCGTTTCTCGATTGACCACCGTATCTGGCTGACAGAATGCGCCACACGTGGCACTTTATATAGCCACACCCCCAGAGCCGCTTCAGAACATAATTGCGCCTTCATAAACCACCGCCCCCCCCACCAGCGCATCAAATATCCAAACTCGCAACATACCCGCTTCCGCCCTCCGATGCAAGATGCCAGACTTCCCCTTCGATGATGGCCTGACAAACATAAAACCCGTCCTAGCAAACATTTTTAGCCCACCGCCCCCACCGCAAAAAAGCAAAAGACAAGAAAAGCGAGAGCGCAAAAAGGCCGAATGGGACGAGAAAAACCGAGTGCGCGCGGCCCAGCGAGCCGCCGAAGGCCTCTCACCGTATGTGCCAGATAGAGAAATTGACTTTCTGAAGAAGAAACGGCGGCGGGAAATTCAACAGCATCAATCTCCCCCCGCAATGTCGCAAATTAGAGAAGAAAAAAGAGCTAAGACGGGCCATCACGAGGAGCAAGCAAACGTCAAAAAGAAGCGGAAAATCGAGGCTAGCAATGGTGAGTTTCCACTACTGGACGGAGGTGTTCCGGGGCCTGTGATACAGATTCATCAAGGGCAATTGAAGGCACAAGCGGCTAGGCTTAAGCCACTGAGAGCCAAGTTACCGATCTGGGAGCACCAGGATGCTATTCGAGCTGCGCTGCGGGAGAAGAGCATACTCGTCATGCTCGGGGAGACTGGTAGCGGGAAGAGTACCCAGATTGGGCAATTCCTCGTTAAAGAGAGATGGATGGCTCGGCGGAGGGTTTCCGTCGCTTCTGGGAAAGGGGATGGGGATGGGGATGAAAAGGATAAAGAAGTTATGGTCGGCGGGTGCATAGCAATTACACAACCACGCCGTGTTGCCGCGACAAACCTTGCTAGGCGAGTGGCGCAGGAGATGGGCTGCAATCTCGGGGATGAAGTTGGGTATAGCGTTCGCTTCGATAATAAGAGCTCGGAAAAAACACAGATTAAATTTCTTACGGACGGGATGTTATTGCAGGAAATGTTGCACGATCCGTTATTGAAGAGATATTCTGCTGTCGTCGTCGATGAAGCGCATGAGAGGACTGTGGGCACGGACTTGGTTATGGGGTTCTTGAGGGGCTTGATATATGGGAAGCGGAAGGATTTGAAGGTTATTGTTATGAGTGCAACGTTGGAAGTTGAGAAGATGGCGTTGTTCTTTGAGAGGGAGAGAGACGCGGCATTGGCGTTTATTAAGGCGAAGGAGGAGAGAAGGAGGGAGAAGAAGAATGTTGCGGAGGCCAACGGGAATGGGGACGGCGGGATAGATAGTAAGAAGTTACCGAATGGGATTGAGAAAGGCGGGGGCAGAAAGGGGAAGAAGAAAAAGTATGAGGGCACTGCAATGATAAACGGGAACCCATACGATTGGAAAAGTAGTAGGGAAGACTCTTCTCCACCATTTGTAAGTGGCGAACGTAAGGGCTCAGTGGAAGGGAGCGATGGTAATAATGAAATCTCTTCTGAGGACTCTGGTACCGAGGATGAGCAGTACGACGGGACTGTTGCTGCCTTTAAAGTTCCCGGACGGCAATTCCCAGTGGAGGTATATCATGCTCCGGAGCCAGTTGAGGACTACGTTTATGCCGCCTTGAAGACTGTCTTTCAGTTGCATCACGGGGAGCCTCTTCCAGGGGATATACTAGTATTCCTAACGGGCCAAGAAGAAATTGAAGCACTCCAAAAGCAAATCGAAGACTACGCCCAGAGCATGGACAAGAACCTCCCCAAGGCGAGACATCCCTGCCTCCATCATGAGAATACTCTCTCTAACATGACCTTTAGATCCTCGCCCTACCCTTATACTCTGCCCTCCCCCCTGGCCTTCAGCAACGGGTTTTCCAACCTGCACATGAAAAGAACACCCGAAAAGTCATCCTGTCAACCAACATCGCCGAAACCTCAGTTACAGTCCCGGGTGTCCGCCACGTGGTCGACTGCGGCAAGGTCAAGACGAAGCAATACCGGCCAAGAATCGGCCTCGAGTCATTGCTTGTAACACCTGTGTCCAAGTCTTCTGCCCTCCAGCGAGCCGGTCGCGCCGGTCGTGAAGCGCCGGGAAAGTGCTATAGATTGTATACCGAACGGGACTTTATGCCGTTGGCAGATACCACTGTCCCGGAGATTTTGAGGTGCGACGTTGCCTCTTCGATACTCACGCTCAAGGCACGAGGGCAAGAGGATGTGCTTGCGTTTGATTACTTGGATTCGCCGGGGAGGGAGGCGCTGGGGAGGGGTCTTGAGCATCTTTATACTCTAGGCGCGTTAGATAATTTGGGGAGGATCAATGAGTTGGGGCATAAAATGGCCAAATTACCGTTATTACCCGCTCTAGCAAGAGTTCTTATAGCGGCGGCGGAGCCTGAGGTGGATTGTCTGCATGAAGTTATTGACATTGTCGCCGCGCTGTCGGTGGAGAATATTCTACTAACCCCGACTAGCGACGAGAAGCGCGAGCAGATAGAAGAAGCAAGGAAGGAATTCAGTAGGCGGGAAGGAGACCACATAATGCTCCTAACACTAGTCCGCGAATACGAATCCCAACCGCAGAAAAAGGCCTGGGCGGAGAAACACTTTGTTTCACACCGCGCAATGCAGAACCTCCTCGTGCGCTCCTCATATCTCCTCCTCTTGTTCCTAGCTGACTGAAGAAAAAACACCCAGGACGTCCGTAAACAACTAAAGCAATACACCAACCGTCTCACACCTTCCTCCACCCCTCCCCCCACCCCAGCAACGACAATCACCCCAGACCTAGCCAGCCGGGTCCTAAAATGCTTCCTGAAGGGCTTCCTCCACAATACCGCGAGGTTGGTCCCGGACGGGAGTTACAGGACCGTCGTCGGGAACCAGGTCGTTGCAATACATCCCTCTAGCGTATTGTGCGGGAAGAAAGTGGAGGCTGTTGTTTACCATGAGTTTGTATACACTACTAAAGCATTTGCGCGCGGGGTTTCGGCGGTGGAGATGGGGTGGGTTGGAGAGGGGTTGATCGGGGGTATTTGAGGGTATGAAGGAAGGAGGGATAGTAAACGGTCGTTCTGATCATTGACCTATGATTATTATATTGTGATGCCACATGGGATGGCGGAGGGGTATTCTAGAACATAGTAGTACCGGTAGATTATACCTTGTATGTACTGTACAGAGCCGCTTAGATAATCGGACCATCATGTAGTGACTCCTATTGAAAACCTCCTACTGCAGTCTACCTCCTCACTTGTCTATCAAAAGTGGCTTGTTCTACCTTGCCGAGCCCCACCCTCACAGCTACGCCAATCCTACCCTATCTATCCAAAAGCCTATCGTCTCTTCCGTAAATCGTAAGGCTGAAACCCCCGACGCCAGTTCTCCCCCACAAACAGGCACAAGAGAAGGAACAAGGCCACCCAAACGCCTTTGGGCGGGTCTCTACATATAAATGTGGGAAATAGACTATATATATTAGCCAGTACGAGTATCTGGGGCCTGTAACGGCGGAAGTTAAGGATGCATATAAATTCCCCAAAGCAGTATCGCATCCGGTCCTGCAGTCGTCCATGCGTACCGTATGTTGTTGGTTACTACTGCACTGCGCAGCACCTCTATGCCTGACCATTCTCGACATGTTATCGATGGAGGGAGCAAGGCATAGCAGGTCCTGGGCATTGGAGAGGAGAGCCTGGAAGGCATGAGGAGTGCTCCTTTGATTATTGTGCTCTTCGTGATATTGGGGGGGGCAGTGAACGGGGGAGGGGGGAACAGGGAACTATGCACGAAAAATATGGTGGCGATGTCTCTTGTATGATAGTAGTGGCACGAATAAGTGCCAGTGAAGGTGTCGGGCGTCAATTTGGTGGGGCTGTTCGCTGTCCCCCTCCTGTGTTGTACGTTGGGGTTGCTTCTCTTATATACGAGGAGATATATTGTTTTTGGGGCTTCTATAATTTTATTAGTCATGGTATGATACACTGGTGCTTGGTGGTGGGGAGTTTTGTGAAGAAACGAAAAGGTTGTCAACTCTAGATTTTATACATCGCTTGGGTGGATGTAATATACATACCGCAAAAACTCGAATAATTGAGCCGTGTGCTATGTCGTTGGAGTTGCCTCCTCTGGTAAGGTCTGATATTTTTTTGTTTTTTTATTGCCCCCAGAGGGGCTGAGCAGCTCGTTTTTTGCAGTGTTTTTCGCCCCTACTCTAAAGTAGGGAATTCTCAACGACATAGCACACGGTTCAATTATTCGAGTTTTTGCGGTAGCTTGTGACTGTCTATATCATAGAAACCTTCCGCGGCAGAAATGTGTTACTATAAGGAGAGGGAGCGGTTTTTATAAAATGGAGTACCGAGGTTTGACTTGGATGTGGGAGTTTTGGGATGTGGATCTTGGGTCTTAGAGGGATTAAGAGTTACTTATTGTGGAAGATGGAGGGGAGAAGGGGTGAGAAGTAGTAGTAGTGGGGAATAGCTTGCTGTGAAATTAGTATGGACAAGAGTTAGTGGTTTTGAGGTATGATAGTAATTGCATTAAATGACGTATAGACCTGGTCTCGTTTCTTTCTACTAGTGAACTGGTTAGTAGTGTATGTTTGTTAATGCTGCCACGTGGTATTTTGACACGCCCCCAGGAAAGCAAAAGTGGGGGGCCTCAGAGCATTTTTTTAATAAGAGCCTGTTTGGATAAAATGGTTCTGTTCCATTCCCCCCATATGTACAAATGACCCTTTTCCTTCCGTTTCAAAACGGAGAGAGAAAGGCGATTTTCATAAGCAGAAAACGGTTTGCCCAATGGAACGGTTCCCATTTTTGCCAAACGGGTACTGGTATAGACACTTGATAAAATGCAGGTCATGAGAACCCCTACCGCTGGTTGCATGCGGGAGCCTAGCAGAGCAAGCAAGGGCTATGAGCATGGCCCAACACAGATGTCCATAGAACCCAATTATTTTAGGAATTTCCCGGTTTTTTTTTGCCTTATCACTGTGGAAATAATTGCTCGTTCTCTCCTAAACGAGGGGCTGTACATAACTAACATGTGTCGGGTGATATCTCATGATGGGCCTTAGCTATGGCAGTTTCCACACTCAGGAGACATGAAGAAGAAGTGCGATTTGGGTTATCGCGGTGGGTTCTTTGAATTTAAAGTATCCTCCTACAAGCTTGATTAAGTCTATGAGATCTCTGGTATAGAAAGCGGGATCAGACCCCTCTCAATTAGTTAAGTTACTCTCTTGTTATTATAACACCACCATACCCACAAACTCGATAGTTGAAAAAGGTCCTGCCCTCCCAATTACGAAAACATGAACTCAACTGCGATAAATTCATGGAAAACCAAAAATGAAACAATCAAGCATATAGTTTCTGCGCCCGGCACGAATACAAAGCATCCGACAACCATAGATGATACTGTTTCTCCCACATTTCCCCCTTCTCAACAATCCCCCTTCTCAACTATCCCCCTTCGTCAACTATCCCCCATGATGGCAACATTAATGGAAAAACAGAGGAGATTACTTCCCCAGTGTCCTCCCTAAGTGGCTGCCATTGGCTCCAATTATCTCCTAGCATCTTCTTCTCTCCAGAGTAGGACGCCCACACTTTCTGCACCGAGGAGTAAGAGGGCGGCCAAGAGCGTTTTCAGAAACGGGGGTCCCACCGGGGCCTCTTCCGCAGCTATAAAGGTGTCGCCCCTTCGTCATGGGGGCCGGTGAGGGGGCTGTGGGGTGGGATAGAAGGGACGTGCTGCAGTGGAACCCGGGGCCCCACACAGGTGGCTTGGGGGAGGTCATAACACACATGGTTTTGCTTTGGTACTGGGAGGAGCTAAAGGAATACCGAGATGTTTCACAACAAGTAAGATCTGGTGGGGAAATGACAGTTCGGCACCTTTCTCGTCTAATTTGGACCTCTGGCGTAGTCTCGCAAGCTGGGGGATGTTCCGGAAAACCTTTGGAGTGACTTGTGGGGTAGCTGGCCTTGTGGGTTCGCAGGCAGACTGGTTGGTTGGTTATTTGATCTGTTCTATCTCTCCGATACCTCCCTTGATTGGGTTTGCCCCACTTGTGTACTAGGAGCCGCGGGATTGGCTTGTAGTAGTAGTGCCGTTGGTAAGTCTCGGACCTAGCTGGCAGGTAGACCAATTCTTTGATTTTCGACTTCCGTCTCCGGGGGAGATAGGGTAGTATGATAGGGGATATTATAGACGGGGTGGGGGTGGGGGCTGGAAGGGTGTAGTTGTTGAACCGTAGTAGGGGATTATTGGGTGATTGTTCGAGAGGGTCAGATGTTGGGAGGAGGGGCTCAGCGGGGGATATATAAATACACTTGCAAATCTAAATACTGGATTCAACAAACCATTTTGACAAAGTAAGACAACCCTGTGCACGGCTCTATCCGTAAAAGCTCTGCCATTCATTCATGCGCAGTGCGCAGCGAATTGTTTTTTGTTTCTCCAGGAGAGCCTATTGAGAGGTCGGGGGGGGTCAATTGCAGTCGTAGGGTCAAACTCCCAAACCGAAAGCTATCACACCACATAAGAGAATGGGTTGCATTCCTAACGTGTGCGCGGTGCAAAAAAGCATCTCGAGGGTGAAGGAGGCGGGCGCTAGGATCCCTAATGATGGCCGCCGGTCTTCCTGGAGAGTCTGCCAAGGAGCTGGTAGTGATTGGACATGAATGTTTAAGTGCCTGAGGAGAGCAGCTTGCACATTTTTACTCCCGGGGACGATTGCTCTTCCCCCCTCGGGAGTTTGGCGGCAGTTGTGTGTGGGGGGGGGGGAGGAGGAGGGTGGAACCGGACGGAGAAAAGGAAGGAAGGGATCGAGTGATACTTGCCTTTCGCCTTGTTAAAAAAAGAGATACCGCTAGCACTGTATAGCAAAAAAAGTTGGAATAATTAAGAATCTTGCTACTCGTAGAACGTCGGAGCTGCCTCTCCTAGTACGGTCTGTTGCTTCTTTTTTTCTTTTTTTCTTTTGCTTTCCGGGCTGAGTTACCTCTGGCTTGGTCTTGCACGTGCAATTATTTAGCCTAAGGCCCCCCTGTCCCCCGAGGGGGCAAAGCCAACTGCTTTCTAGCAGGCCCCCTTCTTTTGTTCTGAAATCCCGAACAATTGAACTCTCTGCCAGGCGCTAAGATCCAAGCTTTCCTCCTATGCTCGGGTCCAGCCCATTGCTCATACCCTCAGCTCATTGGGGATAAATGCGAAGGGAACAACGGAACTAGACTACCGTTGTGAGGAAAGTGGGTAAGTTAGAAGGGAGAAATAGAAGCTAAATAGAGAGAAATAATTACCATTCGGTGGAAACGGCTGGGGAGTATATGCTATGCTATGATATAATACTTATCGCAGGAGCTGCTGTAAGTTACTACCCACCACAGCACACAGAGATTACATCCAATTTCTCTATAGTTCCCAATGCATCGTACTCATGGCGAATAGTGGAGGATCTAGGGACTGTATCGGTAGACTCTAGACTATATAATATCTTCGGAGGCAAGGGCTAGGTTATGTTTTCAGACCCTTACTGACGCTCCCCAAAATTCTAGATCCTCTCATTATCGGGCGCCATGGTGAAATCGAACAGACGCATACTGGGAGGACTCGAGTAATCGAACCTTGTGCCATAATAAGAGGTTGGAGTTGCTTCTCTTAATGAAATCTGGGGTTCTAATTCCAGTTCTTGGGGTAATTGGTTTCCGAGCAGGGATGGGTCCTCTACTTGGAAGGTTGTCTACCGTAAGTTACCGGTAGGTGTGCTTTCCTGCTGTGTTAAGTATTAAATCCCTATTACAAGTAACTTAGTAGAGAAAAAGGAATGAGGTATCATAAAAGAGAAGAATAAAATATGTCTATGAAATGAGCTACTGTACGAGAGACTGTGGTACTGTACGCTGCGAGTTCTCCCTTTCATGGAATCATGTGGTATTGATGTAGAAATATCTCCAGCCAGAAATCCCCCTAATTATCGTAAAGATACCTTCCACCATGCTCGAGTATTCGGAGCGTTATCTCCTATCGGTGAAAACATCCTTCAACCCTCGAAGCTTCTGAAACAGTTCAAGTGTAACTCATGGGTTTCAGAGTCCGCTGGGGTTGGTGGTCGAAGCCCAGAGTGACCCGACCAGATCTAGTTACCCCTCCGGAGTGATTGGCGCAGCACGTTAGAGGATTTCAACATCATCACACTTAAGCTGGGAGGGGGGGGTCCTTGCATCGACAAGCTGTGGCTTCGTATTGGGGGCTGGTTGTGCTGGAGCGTTTGATATTGCACTAGGGACGGTGTCTTCATGGAAAACATCACACATCTAGGTTTTCATAGCGTAGTGCTCTTCTACCCCTATTATGTATTTCTCTCTTCAAAAGGCTTTCTTTAATCGAAGAATATCGCAACGTCCACTCAGGCCATTCCCTCTCCCCCTCTCTCTAAAACTACTATAGCCGGCTCCAATGATCCTAGCACTCCGTTAACTACCTTACCCATAGATTTTTTTCCCAAAACTTCACCATCCGAGATCTATCCTCTCGCAACGCATACCGCACCCTGATCAGGCTTTAAAGAGCCACTGGATTGCATTATGTTTTTTTAAAAATAAAAATAAAAATTTATTATTATTATTTTGTTCGGAGCTCTTCCACCTGGGCCCACGCTCCTCATGCGAAATTCTCCGCGGGGGTCGCATGCCACCCGGCCCTGAGACGCCCCGCGTCCGAACAGCTGTTTCGTTGACCGGGGGTTTCCCCGCATGCGGGGCCAAAACAACGCTCACCTTTGGCTCCCAAACCTGAAGTTATCCTGATTGTCCAGGCCATTGTCAATCTACCATATAATCCTATGTTTGAAAGAGGCGCACTTTCTAAGACTTGGAGCAAACCGATAGACTAGAGCTAAGCTTTGTTTGGGGAACATGGAGTATGTGATCCTACTCTTGACAATCTCTGGAGATTAAGGTAGGGAAGCATCCCGAGAGGGCTTGAATCCCCAAGCGGGTGCCGGGTATGAAGCACGGTCCTCATACAAGTACGATAAAGTGCTACATAGTTTGTAGCTCTGACGTTGACGACTTTCCTTTTTGCTGGCCTCCCTTTTAATATTTCCCTCAGCCCTTTTTTACTCTCTCCCTACTCGAGGACCGTATCATACCGGTACTCGAGCTTAGCAACCCCGAGAAAATACAATTAATTTCGTGCAGCTGTGCAAATCGGAATACAATTTCCCAACAACCATTGTATACGAGTATCCAACTAACCTAATGGGTTGGTCATTAGGGCAGTAACTTCATCCATCTCTGTTTCAACCACCCCATTGGTCGCCACACATCCAAACAATACCCATGCATCACATTCCCATTCGCATCACCAAAGAACCCCACCATACGGTACAGGACAATCTTGCAGCGTCAAAAAAAAGAAAAGAAAAAACCATTAACACTGTTTTACGAATGACAGATTCGAAATTTACCGCGCTGGCAACAGTGCTCAAAGGTTCTCGAAATTCTGCACCACAACAGTCTCCAACTTCAACATCTTCCATACCTTCACTTTCCGGGCTACTATCCTTAAAGCCTAGGATGTCGTTACCGCTCACCCCACCACCAACACCAATCAAGTCTCCCCGCCGAAAATACAAAAAGGCACTCCCACAGATTGCCGCGACCACCTTTTTCGACTTCATCCCAACCACCCTTCCTCCAACCCTCGAGCTCTCTACAATACACCCACTCTCTGTTCCTTCCAAAGGCCTAATTCCGCCGCCAGATGCGGCGCGCGCAGCGGCTTTGGTTTTTCTAATCGAACTCCACCGCCAGGCACACTTGTCTGCTAACGCCCTGGGCAGCGGTCGCCCAGTCAGTGCTGTCAACTCGGATAAGAGGCTTTCGCCCAGAAGTTCAGGATTCAGAGTGGACTGCGACGTTCGAGGTTATAGGGCGGCTCTAGAGAGGCTGAAGATGGGTTTAGAAGGGTTTTTAGAGGAAGGAGAATATCGGTGGGCGGAGAGCATGCTGGAGGATGTAGAGATCGCTCTGGTGTTGTTGGAAGGCTGGACTGGGAAAGGGGAGGGGGCACCGGAGAAGGATGCTAAGGGAAGACCGGAAATCGACGAATGTTATATTCAGGTCCTAAGATCGTTGCTTGGTAGCGGGAATGGCGGAGCGAAGTACCTGAAGGAGAGAGAATAGTCTTGATTAAAACTGTACTTTTAGGGGCGTTTTTGATTGCAGCGGTTATCTAGATTGCGGAGTCACCACTCGAAGAAAGGTGGAATACTGCGCATTTTTTAGGCAAATAGAAATAGGCTATGGGAACTGGGGTTACTAGGGGAATTATCAATGAAAAATCATAATATTATGGAAGCTTAACGGTTAAAACAAGCAACAATGGAGAGTGAATAGTAGCGAAAATGATTCATCAAAAAAATCTTATAACCAAAGTGCAAACTTAGAAGGAATGGAGACAGGTGGGCACATGCAGATTCTACCAAGTTGATTGATTCGAAAAAAAGTAAACTTGATTCTAGTTTATTTTTCTAAAAGAAGAGCAATTGCCGCGGAAGCGTCCATAAAAATCACCCGAATGATTCTCAAAGCATCCTGGAGTGATTCCCCAACATCAAATCCCGAATCACAATTTTCCTAACCTCGAAACCCAACTGGGCCGCCTGGCAAATATCATATCCCAAGCCCGCCCTGATCCTCATCAACTCGGCCACCATCTTCCCAATCTGAGTAGCCTCGATCCCATTCAGCCCCAAAAGCGCCTTATACCTCGCCTGAATTACCTTCTCGATTTCGACCATCTTGCTCAAGGACTCTTTCAACAGAAAGAACCGTTCGACATTAGAAAGGTCCAGCAAAGTCTCGTACGACAGTGCGGTAGCCATCTCCGGCCACGAAGTCCTGCGGGCCTCCATTTGGGCTAGGACAGTAGTGTGCTGGAGCTCCCGTGAGGCGTACTCGAGTCTGGTCTTGTGGCGGTCGTCCAGGAACTTGTTGGTGGCTTGAGTGATTTTCTGATTGACGGGGTCCTGTGGCTTTAGATAGGTTTTGGCGTAGTAGTTTATCAGTATTTGGGAAAGGGTAAGGACGTTTTGGTTAGTGAGGGTGGGGTCGAAGAGGTTATCGATTATCAACCCAGCCTCCGGGAGGTCTGGTCTTTGAGCATCATGGGAAGAAATTTTGAGAGGCTGGTGTGAGAGATTAGGAGAGGAGGAGGACGGCGGAGAAGCGGCAGGGGGGGGAGAGGAAGGAGGGGATGTAGTTTTCTTTTTGGAGAGGGACATCTTGGTATACGTTTGTGGGGGGTGTGGGCTTGTTGGGGGAGTAGTGGGGTGGTGATAGCAGTCGTGCTGGTGAATTTTGAGGGATAGGAAGGAAAGGGCGGAGGGGAAGCGTGGGTTTTTTTTTTCAAGTTGAGGTGAGGACGCATCTATTATTTCTACGGGATAGGTGGAGGCCAATTTCTATGGGAGAGACTTGATCACGAAGCTATGCCCTACACCTCCTTCCATACCCGCCACACGTCTACACACACAAACACGACATACAAGCACCCTTACTGGGATCAATGTCAGGCGGCTTCTCGATATTCGCCATTTTAATCAACATCCGAAAGGTTCGTGAGAGATGATGTCTAATATTAAGATATCCTATTAATCACTCTTTTCAGCAGAGTGATAGTTTGTGACCCGCTATTATAGCAAACTAATCTTGGCGCTCCCAGTGCCATTAGGGATTACCTGAATATAGGTCATTTTTTAGAAGCCCTATATTAATAGTAAGGCTTAAGTTTTCCTCCACACTGTTCTATTATCTATCCCCCACAACTCTTATTAACCTAAATAGACTCTTTTTAATTTCCCAAAAGTCAAAATGGCTTCCAAACAGAGTCACTTTCACGGACACTCCTTCATTCCTTACTTAACTCCACTCCCCCAACCCACTCCATCTCGTTCTCCCTCTTCCTCCTGCTCAACTTGCCTAAGAAAAAGGTCCCCACCTGCAAAAAGCAAAGCAGAAATGAACATTTCCCCCCAAATTCCAATGGAACCCTACGACATACACGAAAACATCCTTCAAACTATCGCGATGATAACAGACCTCGACATGCCTACACAGAAGATGATACCATTCCTCCGCACCCTCTTCGAATATCACCTCTACCGCACTGGGAAATATGGAGCCTTGGACAAATGTCTACGATTCATGCACAACCAAATAACTAAGCACACCCGCGATTACGAGCTCGAGATCAACGATTCCCGCTCCCGCCTTGCCCAGCGCATTGCACTGGATGCACTCCTTGTGGCTCACACGGGGCATGGTGACGCTGCGTTTGTCGTCCTGCTGAATTTCGCAGGCCGGGAGGCAACAGGTAACTTGATGGATTGGGATATGTTCGAGCTCACTCGTATGAGGAAGAAGATTGCTCGTGCAGGGGTACATTCTGCGGAAGAGAGGTTGAAGGCAGTGCTTGCCTTACGCAATGAGAAGATCGAGTACTCAGAGCCGGGTTTGTGGGCTGTAGAATTGGTTAAAGCGAAGGTGGAGCATCAAATGGGAAAGTTTAGGGTGCTGGAAGCGGACAAGAAGTTGAGATTAAGAGTGTTTGGGCCTGGTCCGCGGCAGTGGAGTCAGGAGGCTAAGGAACATGCTCTCGATATGGCAGAGAGAGGCTTAGGTATTTGATCTCCTATTTCTTGAGAATTGACAAGTTAGTTGGTGTGAATTGCTGTTAACCACTTGGTATGCTTGTGCTCTGTTGTATAAGCTCTAGTTGCAAAACAGGCCCCTACCTACCCTCTGACCGGAATATAGGAATGGCAGGCGGGCAAATGGATGGATAGGTGGATGGATGTGTGGATGGATGGATTTCATTATTTATGTTAGCGCTTGCATATCAGGTGGAAACGGCTTTCTCTTTATCAAGTTTTCTCTTGTAGGTAGTTTCTAGTGCTAGCCACTAATATCTTATGATTCCCGAGACGGTCCTTACTCTTCTGTCCAACCACCCCCCCATTCTTAGCCCAGAAACCGACTGGGAGCTTAGCTCAGGGATCTGCTTCGGGTCATGTGTGTGGCATGGTCTTTTGCTCATGCAGGTCGGAGACAACCATCCTGAGAGGCCAACTTCGCCCTTAACTCGGGGGTTTGGCTTTGGGAGAGGTGGTGGGGGGGCGGAGTCTCTTGAGCACGGGTCTTAGTGGGGCAACCCTAGAATCAGTCCTCCCCAGGGAGCAATGGTCATAGTCGGGCATGGAGCTGCGGGGGAACTTTACATCCCAATGATAGCCCCACTCGATGACATTATAACCCACAAAAGGCCCATTCCCAGTAAAAAGAAACGCCCAGGAGCATAACCCCAAAGCTCAGAGAAGACTACAGTTACTCCATCATAGAAAATCACTCGACAACAATCACAAAGAAGTACGGTGGCACTGATCATTCCTCGGATATCCCTGTCTCAAACACTCTCTGTCTTGTACTCAAGTAGGAAAACTCAGAGCAAACTATAGGCAATTCCTTCCAAAATTTACAATACTTGATTTCGCCATTCGTCGAAAAAGATCAACCTTCGCAGAGAAGAAAAAAGGGAAGAAAAAGAAAAAAACATTGGCCAATACCGCACATACAGGGGAAAAATACAGAACCCCCCAGAGGCCGTCAAGACATCCCGAACTCTTTCCACCACCCTAGACTTTTAGGCCTGGAACCCGAGGGTCTGATGGCATACACCGCACTCATCACTTAAGAATAACTCACCACTTTCCTCTATTCACACCTCCAACGTGAGTAATAATAATAATAATAATAAAAGACAAGCAATTCTTAAGTCCGATAGGAGTTCTTGCGAAGAAAAAACTTGGGCAATATTTCCCACCGTACAGTATAGTACAGCACATTACAGCACGGCACATACTAAGTGCTAAATTCAGCCCTATGGAAACGCTACCGGGGCAGCGTACAGTACATCCCACGGAGGCGGGGGTGCAAAGTGATATTTTTGGGCGCGGAATAAGCAGGAATAGGAAGGTTGTCGGAATAGTAGCGGTGGGGGATAGCGCAGGTGCGATACCAGGTATGCCTGGTTCCCCAAAGCACCGGCATCTTTGCTGACGCCGGCACACCGGCACGCTCTCTCCGCTGAGGTTTCGTTCCTGGGGGGGTATTTCATCACAGGTAGACTATTCCTGTCCCGGAAGATCAGCCTAGAAGATCGGCCTGTATACCGTGAAAGGGGCCACTACTATTATGAAGAGCACAGCCAGTCAAAACTGTAAAACTAGAAGGGAGAGAGAGATGGAGGTGAAACGAAAGTGAACACCTGTATTTAATATTATCGGGCTCCTGAAAATTCGACAAAAGGTAGATGGTATTAGAAACAAATTCGCCCCCCCTCCCCAAGTCTAGAATCTAGATTACACTGGACAACACTAACGAAATCTACTATCAATCCACGAGTCACTCCCAAGAGTCCCTTTAACACTCCACTGCCCTTCCGCTTCGTCCTTCCCAATTTGCCTTGCGAAGCTTGCCCGAGAAGGGTTCCAAGCACTAGCACCTCTGTTATTGTACTCGGCCCAGTAAACTGCATCAGTGTTGGGAGCAGCGTCTGACCAGGTAGTCCATCCCTTAAGATCCACGACGTTTCCGAAATCCGAGTTCTTGAAAACCACTGTGGAGTGGTTCCTCCACGGCCTCCCGAGGAACATCTTGTTATCGGTCCCGTTCACCACCGTGATCAACTTGACATTGTCGAATACGTATGCTGCAAAGTAATCCGAGCTTTCACGGCCCTGGGCAGTGATATACCCGTAACTGCTGCTCGCGAGGACGGAATTGTAGAAGTAGGCAATACCCTTCATGCCGAAGATGTAGTCTACTGCTCCCTGGATGTAGGTGCTGCCAAAGTATGAGGTTCCGCTCGCTGTGTAGATAGTGTCCTGGCGAGGCGCATTAGCATGGGATTAGGGAGCAAGGGGGGAAACGAATTGTACATACCTGGTAGCTAAGGAAACCAACGCCATAGTATCCATTTCTCAGACCAGATTGGGCTAAAGCCAATGCTTGCGCTTGAGCGCCTCGCCCTCCTCCGGTCCCGTAGCTGTTCTCTATATTCATATTGTATATCTTCGTATCGTCTGAAGAGACCTGCAAGGTGGCGCTTTTGGTATTGGAACCCGCTGCTGAAGCAACCAGAGAATTCGTCAAGAGAACTTTATTCGCCCCCTGATTTTTTATGTCTTCCGTGTAGCCTTGTAAGGTGGTTGGCCCCCGTCTCTTCAAAATTACCTGACCGTGGTATGTTCCTGGGTAGATGAAGATCGTTTGACTGGAGGTGTCATCCGGGAGGGAAGCGACAGCATCTTGAATCTGTACTTAACGGTCAGCGGGATTGAAGCCAAGAAAAGTAAAGAAAAAGAAGACGAGAGGAGAGGGGGGGTGAATTACAGTTTTGTAGGTGCTTCCAGAACTGCCGTTAACATTCACTACCACGGCCCCCTTAGGGGGTGTAGTGACACCTAAGCCATTCACGACAGCGACGATTTCCAAAGCAAGCAGCGGTAGCAATGAGAGGACTTTCATGATTGGCAACCTTGATGTTTTTAGCATTACCAACGGATGGATCTCTGCTTTTAAATATCCCCCCTGGGATACCCCAATTCACCCCTCCATCCTACCCTTCGGCATTCTTCCCAGAGCTAAGGGTCATCCTCTGTGAGTGCGCGATGGCTATCAATCTCTTTGTTTCACCCTTTGAACCAAGGTGAGATGAGGTTGAAGTGATGATCTGACGAATTTTTTATAATCCAGCCTAACTATAATAGCCCTCTCTATAATAGCCCTCTTCAAATATCGGAGATTAGAACAGCGTACGGTATTCGTTAGCTTTAGACGGTTTATACTTATCCTAGAGGTTTGAAGTCGTTGCCGACAGACCGCTAATACACTGGTTACCAGCCACTGTAGGTTCAATCTACATATGGTTACCCGAGTACCCGGGGTCACACTTAACGATAACGATAGTGTTGTCCCAGGGCCTCGCAGATTGCAAGGTGCTCCTGGAGAGATAAGTGGTGTATCGAATTTATTCCTGGTACCGGTAGTAGACAGGGAAGTCCCCCATTCGCCACTCCAGAAAAACGACATCCTCCCATTCCTATGACATTTTTTCTCAATTAAAATAAAGATAAATTGAGGCGTGTTTGACATGAACATTAAAATGGCATTTTTTTTATATATATTCACGCCCTGTTTTGCAAAATGACATTTTTCTGGCCTCTATGGCATGGCATTCCAGTTGCAAATGAATTACCGAGGCGCGGTCTATACGAGTAAGTTTTGTATGATATCTTACTAGCAGGGGGGTCTTGCACTAGCTCCGGGGAAGGGTAGCGAATTGGATATGAAAACAAGCGAAATAGGTCTAGTGGCTACCCAATTCACCTCCCCACCCCATGCTAGCGCAGCACCTCTTGCTAGTAAAATACAAAACTTCCGGCCGTACCTCAATATTGAAACATTGCACCTTTCGGATTATGGTTCAACCCACAGGCCTCCCACTAGATCCCTCTATTGAATACAATAGCCAGGATGGCAGCTACTATTTGGATATGAATCCTCCTATGCGAATTAGTCAAAGGGTTTTTGATTTTAGCAAAAGCTAACGCCTGTTTGGCACCACCATATAAAAAAAATGCCTTTTTTTTCCCTAAAAACTTAGTATTTGCTAAAACTTAAACCCCTTTGACCAATGACTATAAAATCTATATCCAGACGGAAGCTGCCATTCTCACTATTGTAATGAAAAGAAAAGTCTGGCAAGAAGCCTGTAAGGTTAGTTATAACCAAAAAGGTGCAATTTTGCAATATTTCATCGGAGACAAAAAATGTCATAAAAAGGCAGAAAAATGCTATTTTTCTTGTGTGCCAAACAGGGCCGAAGATATTTCGAACTTTACCTGTCCCAACTACCGCATACTAATTAAGACTTATAGTATGGAAGTTAACATGGGTTCCCACCTTCTACCGGCACTCGAGCATAAGAAGGGATGTATGCCCTAGTACTCGAGTAAAGGGCCCTAGATCTGTTTAACCTCCTCTAGGTATAGTGATGGGTGCATAGCCTAACGAATCCGCCCTTCATTGGCTGCACCCCTCTGGTGGTCATGAGTCGTGCTAGTACTATGCTATCCCCCAAACATTATTCCAGTAAGACAACCATTCCCGACACGTACTCGAGTACTCTCGTTCGTTCAGCAAAATACCATTAAACCCCCAAACAATGTCTCTCTATTCAAGGAGGGTCGGGGAATAGTGTGCTGACAGACCGCGGCGGTCACGACCTTGTTAGCAGACATTTGCCCCTGCCAGATCACACAAAACAGTATTATACTAAATTATCTCAGGGTCAACGGTTGTACAAGCATCCAGCATGAAGCGCCAGTACATTTGCAGGAAGGTGAGAATAGTCTATACCAGAAACACAGGCAAAAATCCCACAATCCGACCCGCCACGCTGAACGTCGAACTTCATAAGTGTGTCGTGGTGGGATTACTTCTATTACAGAAACACACCATCATTCTACTTTGAAGTCTGTTATTGATTGACCTGCCGAAAATGCACAAGCGAGGGCCCTGGCCGAGTGCCGTATTAACTTGGGTGGGAGAAAATTTTCCCAGGATGTCGATATCCCCCCGCGTCCCCAAGGTAACGAGCCGCTGCATTTTACCGGTATTTACCCCCCTGCCCCAATCTAAATGGGAAAACTTGGACGTCCTGAGACAAAATTTTCCAATCCAAGCCAATACTATTCCCGAATAACACAGCGAGAGATAAAATTTGAGAGCAAGTTTTGCAAGTTTGGGATTGGATATGCAGAGAGTTTTCACCAGAAACATGATCCACTTTGCTAATAGCCCTTTTTTGGGCTTATGACTTTTGGATTTCTTCCATCCCTTGCTGTTGGGTTTTTACCCCCACCATAATAATCCTCCCCTGATGCAGCTGTCGTACTCTAGCACTCAGGAAGTGCTTGTCATACATCTGAAACCAAACCATGGACTCAGCGAGAAGACGTGAAAAAACAACAAGTACCAGACCACTTGAGCCTGAACTTAGTGCGGGCGGTCAGATGTGCGTAGATAATTTGCCACGAGAATTTCTGATCCCTGTGTCTTGGTACTTTATATCGGATACCGGTGCTTGTACTAGTACTGTACCGGTACTGTACCAGTACCAGCGCAATCACATCCCGCTATCCCGGACCTGGATAATCCGGATACCTCGCTATCCCGTATAAATCCCCAAGAGTTCTAAATTTCTTCACATCAAAAACCTTCCCGTCGTCCCGGATCATCCGCTATACCGGATAGATTCTTTGGATTTTGGCCATCCGGGACAACGGGGTGCGACGTACCGGTACCGGTACCGAGCAAGTACTGTACGAGTACTCGTACACTAGGGTCGTCAACCCCAAATTTGGCCGGCTCCAAGCTCCCTTAGTCCAGCAAGCACAACTCCTACGCCCAAAAGCTCCCTCAAAAGTAATCATCCCACAATCGAACTGCAAAAGGATTTGAAGGAATTCCCACCTGCCAGGGGATTTAAAGTTTTATGAGAGCTGCAAAATTAACACTGCCCAAGCTAACTACTTGTATACCAAGTAATACCAAAGGAACACCAGAAGTACAGTACACCTGATGAGGTAAGAACTCTGTTTCATGCAATTATTAATCTAACCCAAAGAAGATATATGTATACTTGTACTTAATAAATTTCTGTGAGTTAACCGAAGTGTCAATTTCAAGTGTCCGCCACGATACCAGCACAAGTGCTAGGGAGATGCCCTCGTACAAGACGAGGTCAGTTAACGAGCGAAATAATCCCTGTCTTGCAATACGGCACGGTAGTTGGACCCACTACAGGCACAGCGCACGGCTTAACTACAACAGACAGTTGTATTATGTACAGTAGTCGCACAACGGGGTGTGTACTAGAGTACGGTGCTCGTACAAAACAAAGTATCCGCTCTTAGCTGAAACAACAACTTGCACATGGCTTAGCATGTCATCCGTAAGCCACTAAGAGTATTTCAGCAATTGACGATGAGATAGGTAGAAACCCGAGCGATGCGAAGTCATAATTATCATAATAATACACCTGCTCTATCCAGGCTAGGCACTCGTATAAATTAGGGTAACTTATATGAACATTGCCGACGCATTTGTACTGCACGTTCTTCGGTTAAGACTCGGATGAAGGAAATTTATAGCGACCCCCTCGCCGTCATGCCAACCATAACTAGTGGGGGAAACAAACAGAGGGACGGCGAAGAATACACCAAAAGTCCAGCGGCAAGTACTCGAGTATCAGATTTGGTAAGGCTGTTCGCTGCACTCCTATCCGTTGCCCCCCCCCTACCATGTGAAGCCTCTATCAACCTGTGTTCATCAGATCTGCTCAGGCACAGTGGCAAGAGAAGACGATTTGAGGTTACCTGAGCTGTCTAATTAGGATAGATTGAGCCTCGAAAAACCCAAGTTTTGTGCCTTTCCATCGCAAGACGTTTCACCCCTGCATGACAGGCCAACGCCAGCTTTCCGCTTTAGGACCATTTGCCAAGCCTAGCATCAAGTTAGGTGGTTTTTGAAACTGCAGAAGGGGGGGGAGATATCACCATCTCGTCTACTAAAAAGTAAAGAATATTTTCGTGCCCAGGAAGAAATACGGACGTTTCATCCATGAAACTGGAATTCTCGAATCTTTAGCATGGCAACACCTCGCTTCTGGATGCGCGGGGGATGGCCGCCAAAGATCAATACCGTAGCCAAAGTCTGACTAGATATTTCTCCTCCCTTTCCCATCTCTTTCCTTCTTTTCTTTCTCTTTCGCTCTGCTTCTCCCGGATGTCTTGATTAGAGCCTTAGTGCATTAGAGCCTGTCCTTAATGCCAATTTCATAATCTTCAATTCCCTATACACTCCTTTATTTCATCAACCAAGTTCTCTCGTTTCCCTCTTCTACCAAGCACCATGAAGAGATATCATCCCTTATCGGCCTCAGTCATTCTCACAATCCCTTTCTGGAGCCCTTCAAATGCGGTGCTCGATCAAGGATTTAATGTAACCAGAGAAAGCTGGCTCTTCAATGGAACACTGGAGCCGGACACTGCAGCGCAGCTGCCGGAAGCTTGCGTGACAGCATACACAAAACCAATAGACTGTAACGCGACGATATTAATGTCGCCGAACGTGGATGCGAAGAAGTCAACACTGGAGGACGCTTGCCAGCCAGAGTGCGCGACATCGATGCTCACGTACGAGCGAGCGGTGCGAGAGGCATGTGCAGGTGCGGACCTGAAAGCGCTGGGATTGGGTCAATCATGGTTAGATAGCGTGATTAGCGGGCAAGCAAGCCTCCTGCTATACTGGAAACAATGCCTTCGAGAGATGTTTGTGACCCTTCTTCTCCTTCTCCTTCTTCTCCACGAAGACAATCCTTTCCCACTAACAAAGCTGCAGAGGAACGGGAAAGATTTGCAACATCTCGCAATCAGACTACGAACTAGCCTGGGAAGCCGCCACCGCTGAAAATGCCAATAGCGCAGCTATCCGTGAATTTTGCGGTGATAGCTGCCTAACGCAAACGGTGGTATTGAACGTTCCAACAGAAGATAATTTGGGGGATATAGAGGCGATGTGCAAGACAAATATCACGGAATTCCCTTTCATTGGCGCAATGCAATTTGCCGGATTGATAAAGCGGGATAAAGATGGCTCTGTGATCGCTGCGAACGCTACAGTAAAGGTCAGCTCACGGGGGTCAAGGAGTGTATTGCGATGGGGAACGGAAGCACTGTTAGGGATAGCTCTTTTAATGTGTTTTCCGATGGTGTTTTGAGGGCTGATGGGCTGGGCTCGATCCTGGGATTCGGAGTTTGAATTTGGGCCTGGGCGGCGTACTATTGTGGTTTATCTTTTGGGTTGTAACTAGAGTGAAATTTTTGATGAGGGTTTTATGACCAATTAGAATAAGTTAGTTTATCCCACGCCCCAACACTCCTGAAGCGAATGTGAACAACGGTACCCGAGTAAATCACTGATAAAATCAACTTGAATATCCCCCCATTCGACCGGCATCCCATCTCTGCAAAGAGCAATACCAGTATAATTTAGTATATACTCGTGCCCCAACCGGATGCACTAGGCCACCGGTGGCTAAAATTGTAAATTGTCTGGTCAGCTTTCAATCACCTCCAAAGCTATACCGGTAGCTTTCGCCTCGGGAAGTGTACCGTACGAGTAACTATCTAATCTCCAGTATTAGATGTAAGTCTCTGGGTGGGCAGACAAGAGACAGAACAGGTAGGTGTTGCCAGCCATTCAATTTGAGTATGGTTGGCTGATTGAAAGCTGTAGTCTAATTATAATTGGCCGGGCCCCTGGGCACTTCCATGTCGTCACCGCCAAAGCGTGTTACTGAACCGGTATCCCATTTTCTGATATAGATCTTAAGGTATTTTCTATCGGCCCTCAATACTAACACCTCACTTTGCACAGATTGTGAGCAAACTAGCTCATTCATCCCAAGTCATGACTTTTCGATCGAGACAGTAAGTGTCTAAATGCTGGTAAGGTGTGACGGTGGGCAATAAACATTCCACTCCCTACCATGCTTCCACATGAAATTCAGTTGGTACAACAAGTAAGTTTTAGGAGAGCGGCACTAACGTCAAACCTCCTAATTACCAACCGGTCACTCAAAAAACTCCTGCGGATCATAATATGATATGCCGCTGTTGGGCCAGCCCTATCACCTTCCTTAATGTTCATGCAGGCGTTTCAACCCCCTGATCTAGTTTGTTTCCTCAGATCGCGTGGGAGGATAGCGCTTTTAGCAAGATGCACCCCACAGATCCAACCCCAGACACCGGTAACAGAGGGATATTTTGGATCCCGTTGAGCATCGGCCTAAGTTAATTTCAGATTATTGGTCCCAGCTAATTCAGGAGCTAGTGTCTTGCTTTGCGCGGGGTTATCCCCCACTATTCAAAGGCTTCGTATTGGATACAAGAGCGCCATTAGGACTGTACCTGTCATCAGCAGAAAGACCATCCTCTCACGGAGACTGGTTTAAAGTGAGTTTGCTAAGATCGCAATACTGTAGTGTGCTGGTGCATGGCCAGCTATTCCCGCCCCGCTCAGTGATTTAAATCAGGTCCACGTCCTCGCTCCCCCTCTCATTTACCCCCAAGTTATGAGAGGAGCTTGCCGAACGAACTCGCGCACTTAAAGGAGAATTTTAGAAAAATCCGATAGGACCCGAATAAACATCGGAAAAAATTCTCACCGAAATATCCTTGGCGGGACATCGGCTAGGTTACTTGAGAAAAGCAAATACCTTCCCCTCCCCCCAAAAAAGGACCTATAAAGAGAGAAAGAGGACTGTGGTAAAAGACCCCGATAGGGGTACGGTAATGTGGTAACAATGGGTGTGACGGTGACCTGCGGTCAACAAGTATACCGATAGTTTCCCATGGAGAACCAAACACAGGGAGCCAAAGCAAATAACGTACCTGACGGCATAGCGAAAAATACGGCACAACGAAAAATTTGGTGAGCGTGGGAAACCTCTTGGAGGAGCAACCATACTGGAAGATCAAAAAATTTCTAAAAGAGGAAACACAAGCAACAGAGCAGGTGGAAAATATTGATTCTGATTTGGAGTCTGATGGCTCTTGTGATAGTAACACTTTTTAAATATTCTGATAGTTAATTCACTTGAACCATTATTTTTTACTGCCATTTTGTTGTGAAGTTGTGGTGTTGCTCACCAAATTTTTCGTTGTGCCGTATTTTTCGGTATGCCGTCAAGTATCATATAATACGTTAGTGAAAAATGGTGGCGGATACAGCAAAGGACGGGCCTGACGCGTTCGTTCGTGCCAGGCGCGAGCAGCGGGAGCTATTACGGTCACAGTGATTCATCCTAATTAGATCTGCACTTTCCAAAATGTCCTCTTCCTCCACCCCCGCTGAAACCAATCTGACCTGATCCCAACACACCCGAGTGCTCAGCAATGATCCAAGTGTAGACAATTATTATAAAACTAGAAGCCGATTATCTTCCAAAATATTTGCATATATATTTAGGACCCATAATTTTAACACAATTATGGAAATTAAATCATTTATGCATTTCATTCCTCCGCACCCGACTTAAAACATCTGATGAGGTGCAACCTTTCTATTATCCGGCGAAACTCTCGACCCCGGTTCCTCCGGCGCATTCAATACTGGCGCACGTCTCGAATTTTTATACCCACTTCCTAATTCCGAGGGTTGGTATCTATACCCACTGTCGTAAGATGCCATTCCAGCGGTGGCTTCGCCCACCGCAGCACCATCCGTGCATGCGGCTTCTTCACTAGCTCTATTGAAAGGGTTGTGCTTCCAAGACCGAGGTGCCGGGTTGTTGCGGGTTGAGTAACCGTTCGCTGGGCCGGGGCCAAAGGCACGGTTCTCACGGTGGTTCTTCAAAGCGAGGTAGGAGAGGAGGAGGGTTATCAGGAAGAAAACACTGAGGAAGATATTAGTATTGGGACCCACGGAAGTAGGAGGAATGGGTGCAATACCTTAAGGTCACAGCAAGGGCAAAAACAGACTTATCCAACCGGCAGAGCATCCCCGGAGAGTTTCCGTTTCTACCACCTGATCCATAGATATTTGAGGGAAAGTTGTTCGATGAGGAAGTGATACTGTTAGAGTATTCTGCCGAATCGCAAATCATGCCCGCAGAGCCCCGCATCAGGACAGAGACGGCGATGAAGCCGCCGAGGAGAAGGAAATCCATGACCAGCGTGACGAGGAAAAATTTCTTGTGGCCGAAGCATGTCGTGAATAACGAAAGGAAAGTGTAAAGAACGGCTACGCAGGACTGTTCGTTCCTGTTAGACCTTGCTCATATGGCCTCGGAGAAAGGAAAGAGCTCACAATAACAAGGATTGCGTAAAGAGCCTTGGGGGGATGTCCGCTCGAACCGTCGGTAAGTGAGAGTCTATTCGTTGCGAATTCCCAAGTATGATAACTAGCGACACCGACGATATATGCTGCCATCGGCAGTTGCAGTAACCGCAAAATAAGCGCAACAAGCTTTATCATTCGGGCAGTCATCTTGGATACAAAACCGCGCTAAATCAGATACAAATTTTTTAAAATAAACGAAAAATTGATAATAAATCGATGTCTGTGCAACTGCGTCTGACTGGTGGATAAAGCGTATGTTCTCCCCCCAAGCGAAGGGTATCATGAAGAGTACAGTACCGTACCCGAGTACTCGTACAGGCGAGACAGATCAACGGCTCTTCCCAAACTCCAGCGCGACATGACGTCCTTTTTAACAATTCAAGACCACCGGGCATGCCTCCTCTCACCCAACCCTTAAGTTACGTCAAAGAACAGGGCTTCGGAAGCGGTTGTCGAAAAACCTGGACAAAGCCCCTAGGGGCCCCCACTAAACGTCATGATTGACGGCCCACTTAACAGAAGCGGACATGCGCAAGGATTTCTTTAGTATCATACCCGATTTGGAAATTGATGGACGTAGAGCGGGTAATTTCGATGTTTATGAATGCCTTCGAGAGGAAAGGATCTTAAAAGAGGGCGCTTCAGTTGGGAGACTCCAAATTTCACGGTGCTCGAGTGCAGTACCCGAGTACTGGTACGGTACTGTGATCGTTGGGGAATTTGCATGAGGAAAAAAAAGAGCCTACACATCCAATCACTCGGTACCCGCACCATAGCTATATTCCGATTGGCTCCTCGGATTAAGCGAAAGTAGATTTTCAGGACGTTCGGATCACCTGCAGCTAAATCCGAAAATATTTAGAGTATCCTAGAAGCTACAGCAGGAGCCCATGGTCTAGCCTACAAGTTACCTGCGTACTGTTTCCATCTGTCATTCGAACATCGTCCTACTCCCCGGTTCGGAAAGTGTGCATTGTTCCTAAACTCTCAAGCGCAACCACATACCCGACCCAGAGCTAAATAATACATCCACTATAGCACTCCATGTCCCATGATGGTGACACAATCCCAGCAGTAGAATACTATGATTGAAGTGTCGAGGGGGGGGGATATATCGGGAAGCATACATATAGGGGAGCACAGAAGTGGAGACGTGTGTGGACACACTACGGCATAGCAGGTGTATGGTTGTGCCATACTCGAGTACCGTACGTAGAAGTTTCGTCTTATCTAGTAGACCAGTCGTTAGTGAGAAACCTCCAACCGTCAACTCACATCCCGGCATCTTCTACCGTCTACACATCTAAGTAATTCTTTCACCTCCATCATCTTGCAATACTAGGACCAGCCGGGATGTGAGCGCTTTCCGCACGCAGCTGTGATGTAAGCTCACAGGATGCCCTGAGTATCACACCTCGCAAGGAAAAACCCTCAACTGGACCGGAAGCTATACCCTACATCTATTCCATGATAAACCGCAGTACTACAAATTTCTAGGGCTGTCTTTCTTTCAATAGTTTGCGGGCTAGTTCCATGCATGAGCTGGGCACGCAGCGCATATATGCTCACAACTCCCAATTTTCAAGACCGCAAAGTCAGTGCCCCAGGCACACCAAGCCGAGTGACATTTCCTAAGTTTACCCCTGGTGGGTGCTCCGCTATGGTAGCCCACCGATCAGAACAGAGTCTAACCGAACAGAAATATCGCTTCAAAAGCCAACTCGAGCGTGCCCGTAGTAGTGCCCCTTACCTCGCCGCAGTGATAAGCCGGGTGTGTAAATTAGCCTTAAGTTCTCTATTTCACTTCTCGTCTCTCCTCTTGAAGAAACAAATCCTTTCGAGTGATAGTTTTTGAAACAAAATAAATTATACCCTTTACCTACCGGTTCTTTCCAACCAAGACCCCCACCAGGGGGAAAATCCGCCTACATATGACGCTAGTACCCGCCCAGAAGATACCCCGCACTGGCTCTTACCCTAAATCTCTTGAAAAACGGGGCGCAAATGGCACAGTCACCAATACTACCTTCCCCGAAAAATGGTATTAATACTTGAAAACTCCAAACAGGTTAACTCAGTGATCCACCTTTCAATCAATCACCCAAGAGTACGAGTTAAAACAATCAATTTTTAATTCACCACCCGCAACTATATCAAGGAGGCCGAAAAGGGCTTCCAATTTTGCGCGAGGTAGCATACAAGATGGTATAGGACTTTTTTAGTGTGACCTAAGGACTTAATAACGCTCTATGAAATTTTGGTAGATTCTCAGGAGTATTGTTGTTCCCAAGCTAGGAGATAAAAATAGTTGCTTCTCAGTGCAAAGAGGCCATCAAAGGAAACGTTTTTTCCTAGTATCTTACTATCAACTATAGTGCTAGAAGCGGTAGGGGGGAGTGTGTGGTCCCCTTGCTATAGAGTCGCTTGCATACAATTATCGAATTAGTTGTGGCTCTAAACTTCAAAATGGCCCAGTGGACCTCCAATTAGAAAAACCAGAGTGTGAGGGACAATACATTTCCCCTCCACAGCTCCTAGCATCATACAAAACCTCTATTCAGGAAGAAATTGTGTTTCATAAAACAGATCGCTGTCTAAGATTCAAGATGCCATCATTTTCTACACGATTAGGACATGCGAGTGACAAGCAATGACATGGACACTCCCGAAAAATCATACCCAAACAACAAACCAGAAAATACCCAAGTTACCCATCGCAAAAGCCCCTTCTCCATGCTAAGTCCCCACCCCGGCAAACGGCTCCCTATTCCTAACCTCCAAATCAAACAACTTAATCCCCACCTCCTCCTCGGCAATCATGCTATCAAGGACCTGCGCCACTGACGCAATCACAAGCATCAACTCTTTCCCTCCTCCCGCACCTCTAAACTTTTTCATCTCCTCATTCACAGACTTCCTCTTAAGCACCAACATCCCCAACTTCTGCAACCCGGCCAGCCTTGCGTTCTTATATGTTTTCAACAACCCTTCATCACAGAGATCCCTAACTGACTCCCTCCCCAGCGTGTTACGCAAGGCGCCTTGCGCACCCGAACCCGTCAGGTCGATTAGCAACTCGCGGAATTTCCGAGTTGCCTTGAGGCCGTCAGCCCGGACTGAGATGTTCGCCCTGGAGTTTTGAAGCCGGGTTTGTAGTTCTCGGCTCGCCATTTGATAGTTGGCCCCTTCTATGGAGTGGAGAAGAGAGTGGAGGTTTGCGAAGAAGTTTAGGTGTTGGGTCGTTGGGGTTAGGGCAAATAGGAGGTCGATTTTTTGGATGATAGAGGGTGACATTTCCTCTTTCCTTTCCTTTCTCCGTTTTTGTGGTGGTGTGGTGGTGCGTGATGACGGGTGATGGGCGACTAGTCGTGAAAGAGGGTTTCGAGTTCAAGATATAAATATCACGAGTGAGATATTGTATGGGAGAGACACACTGCCATCGTCTGGGGTCAGAACACATAAGTTACTATTTACTAAAGGAGCTCAATTCAACTCCACAACTGTGGCATTAATAGAATAAATAGAGAGCAAAGGTCGAGAAACCACTTTATTTTTCCCCGCAACCTCTAACCTAAGTTAAGTTACGAACTCCAGTATGCATCCCTCACACAACCTCAGAAATGTTTTTCTCTCCAGCTTTCCAACTTCTACTTTTCACATCCCTCCTCCACCGTTCCGGGCCCTCCACTGCCCATGCCGCAGACATCAAAATCCTCGAACCGTCCTACATCCCCATCTGCGAAACCTCTCTCTCATCTCCCTCCTCCGTCTCAGTCATATCAGCTGCAAAGCTTCTCCTCGCGAACCCTCCCGGCCGAAGGTGCGAACAAAACAACATGTCGGGCACGAGATGCACCACTATAGCCACATACGAGGGCGCAAAGATTGGCCTCTGCGGGAACTATAAGAGTTGGATTGAGTGTGCGCATGTGGGCAGGATGGTCGTTAGCCTTGCGTTGTATCAGGATTGCAGTATTCCGACTGTCGGGAAAGGGAAGGATGGGGGGGTGGATTTGAGGAGGTTCGGAGGCCAAATTAAGGTAGAAGGTTTGAAGGTTGTTATTTTTTCATAGAAGGAGGATTATTTGGTTAGCCCCACCTGGCAGCGCTGCACCCACGAATTGGGGTGCTTGAAGTTGTTACACTTCCATTGTATTTTTTTATATATAAAATCGTCTCTATGTCCTGCCCATAGAACTAAAGCTGATTGCCCCCATCACATAAATTTTATACCCGTGCAAAAACCACTCTTCTGCCCGATTGAAATCTATCAACAAAACCTAACTGCCATATTGATGCTTCAGTAATCAATTCCAGCAGCGTCCTCCTACGTCATGGCGTATTATTCAGTAGTTCAAACCCATATCTCAAAATCCCCCCACCGTCTACGCCCAAACCCCTTAGGGCCGAGCCTGATCTCTTAGCCCTGAGCACAAGAGCATTCCCGCAGTTCAAGGTCTTTGTTTCCCAAATATCTAACACTTCTATCCTTAGAGATTTCTTTGTCCATCACACTAGTGCGGTTTTAGTATCATGATCCAAAGCCACAGTTCTGCATACCGCAATCGGACATTCACCATGCTCCATAATCAAGCATTACGCAAGCCACTGATACCGGTATGCCTGATACAGCTCCTAAGAAGGGATCGAGCCGTGAAGCCCCCCCGAGGTCCCAAATTATGACACCAGCGGACGGTGGACACTTACACCCAAGATATCATGGGGTCCGCAGTATCTAGTCTCTTACCCCAGACCCCGACCCAGGATTTTACAACCTACAATCAGTTGATCTCAGTTATAATAGGTTTATCTAACTGCTAGGCGCAAACCAACAAGACATAGAACGACCCTTCAAGTCTCTTGCAGAAGCCAGTTCTATGGACCATGCCAACCCCCTCGCCGCCTTTTCTCGTTTTTAAGTTCACCCTCTTTTTCTCTTTTTTTCCCATGAAGACCGTTAATAGTAACTTTAATATTTTCACTTGTAATCTAGTGACTAATCGCTGAAATAATAACCAACAGGCCCCAGTTCATATGTTTTCCAGCTGTGTGTTTGAGATATAGTCTCATACTTTATGAATTGGGATCCAGTCTAAGCTGGGTAACCTATGGTTAATACCAATCACAGCCCGGTCCACAGCAAGCGCTTCCAGAGGCCAGCGGTGAGATTGTGGCAAAGGCACTGAGAAGAATCGATAGATCGACAGTCCAGAGAGGAGAGATATTGCCAATGACAATAGACATCATGGTTATAAAGGTAGAGAAGGAAACCAAAATAAATATAAATTCAATGAAAACAAATGCAAGACCAAAGATTGACCGTCGCAGAATAGTAAAAATAAGAAGAAAATTTGTGCCAGTCACCTTAAATTTGGTGGGGGCCAGCGACCATAGCCGAATGATAAATGGTGATTCCTGGTATCACTTTCCACCCACCAGCCTCCTAAGCCGCCGTAAAGTATCCAATTGCAAGCCCATTTCCTCCGCCCCCATTTTTGCTAGGCTAGAACACCCTCCAGGTAACCGGTAACAGTTCTTGTTCTTTTCCAAAAATTTCCCTACATGAAAGACTTCTTGGAGTTTCCTGCGGTTTGCCAAAGTTCCTGGCCTCGAAAAGCCACATACCGCTCGTTCTATCCATAGCTAGTAAGTTATATTTATCTCCCGCTCTACGTTCAGGAACTATCCAATGTTGCCTCTGGCTGGTTAATATTGATCTGAGCTTTTCTGCCGAATCTACTCGATCGCCAGTGTACGGGTATGTTCCGGAGGAGACCCGGAACAACGGCATCCCACCGAGTGCCCAAAAAGCTTTTGCCACAAAGATCGCCACCGCCACCATAGAGAGTGAATTACTTGTGAACGGATCAAAGGCAACAAAACGGCACTTGTCCGTATGCATCCTTGACGAGTTGCCGGTCGTTGCTGGGGATACCGGTAGGGATATCGAGGACACAGTATGAAAGCAGCGTGTTTGGTCGTTGTAATGATACTAATACGTGATTACTATTCTGTGTGGACTGGATGCCGGCACGAGTGGCCACGAAGGGCTTGACCTCCTGAACTGGTCCACTTCATGGGACCGAGGAGCGACCGGGTAATCCTAGCACCTCGACGCCTGCTACTCATAAAGAGTAGGAGCAGCTGACAGTGTTGGGGAAATTTTTGCACCTGGTAGGTAAAGTATTACTGCAAAGTAGTCGACCAAGGCCTTGGTTGGTAACGCGCGAACAGCTGTGTATGCGCCACATGATCATTTGCGCCTCCTGGTTCGAGTGAGTGCGGATGATTGATTATAAATATGATAGTTTGACACATCTCCATTACTCCCTAAGATGATAGGGTGCTTCTACTGGCGCAAGTGCTCGGGGACAAGGACTCGCGAAATATATGGCGAAGAGAAATCTGTGTGCATCTGAGCGCTCATACAAATCTGCCACCTCCGTTCCCGGGTACTTATTTCCTGGGACGGTAGAGGGCAATTTAACGGAATTACGTTATACCCTCTGTGTCATAGACGCTTCTCTCACATGTGAACCGTGTGCTTTTGTCCCATAGGTCGTATCACCACAGTTACCTATAATCAGGGTTACGATATAGCGATGAACCGATACTATTCTTCCCTCTTTTGCTCGTGCTCCCAATCACGATCAGCGGAGGTCGCACTCTTGTCTCCTACCTAACTTCATTGCAAATACCTCGGAGCGGGAGGCCGTCCTGGTTAGTCCAGTGGCCCGGTAAGGGATCTAGCCAAAGGCGAGATAGGTTCAATTTCTGCCCAAATAAGGTGACCACTCCGTGATTGGTTTAGTAGAACTAATCATGCTGTTCAAAGGCTTATCCTCCTACCGGGGCCTCACCAAGTCCAGAGACAACCAGCCTGCCATCTCAAACAACGCAGTTTACCGACCAAACCACGGCCTCGTATTAGAGCCATTCAGCCTCGGGGTTAGAAAACGTTTTTCGAGTTTAAGGGCTTTAGTGTGTTTAAGGCCTTCCCCGCACACAAACCTGGCGGATCCACTCAAAACCTGGCACTCGAAAAAGCCTTTTCGACTCCAGGACTAAATGCTTCTATCCAAAACCTAGGATCAGTGAATCATCCTCCCGTGCCGTCTCCCGTCTACTAGATACACTCGCACGAGACAAGTATGGGGCACCGTATACGAGTACCGGGCATATCGTCCACACGCACAAGCCCGTAGAGAAATTCTGCAGGCATCCTAGTTTCCCCTAATAATGATAATGATGGGGGTAATAATAATAGCAAAGCCCCGGGCATCGCTTGGAGCTGCGGTACTTGTACCGTACTAGGAGATCTGGAGAAATGGCAAGCGGCCAACATAGTGCATATCCTATCACAGCGCAGTAAGCACCGGAAAGCAAATTAAAGGACTGCCAGACATTCCCCGCACTCCAGAATTCAATGGTCCACTTGCCTGAAGTCTCCCTAAAGCATGAAAGACATGAGTTTCGGTATGCTCAACTTGCAAAAGAGAGCCCGGATGCCCACAGTGCTAGTATTGGTGCGGGGCCTCCGCTCAATAAAATTGAAATTAGGTCGTCGGTCCCTTCCTTGCTCACATTTCGCATGACACAAGGACCGATCATGCTACAAGGTCTCGCAAGAAGTTGTGGAGCTCTTGCTGGCCAGCCAAATATTTTCTTGCCTATTCTGGTTAATGGTTTCCTACCCTTGTACTATACCTACCTGCAATGAACCAGCATCTGCCAGGAAGTTAGTGAACAGTTCCCTCAGGTTAACCCGCAAAATAATCCCTTCCTCGCGTGAAAATATCTCCCCTGGTGCTTGTATAGACGAATCCTTTAATGAAGTTAAAGGAAACACTTCCTGGGATACACACTCACACCCCGAGCAAGGTATCAAGCCCCCTCAATACTTAAGCCCGAATTAATTTATGCGCCACAAAACCCAGTGCTTGGTGTGTCGATGTCCAACTAATTATCCTGGATGTATCATGCCTAACTGGTGTCGATGGCGCACAAATTAATTCGAGCCCAAGTACTGGTACTGTAACCATACCGGTAATTCCCCTAGCAGTACCCCAGAAGAGTAGTAGACCCTAAACCCTCAGAGCACCCCCCGGAACCAAATGATTGGAGTGGGGAAAGTAACTTGCCGCCCTAAACGCACACCCGGAATATCCGGGTGTTCCCGAGCTATCGGAATAGTTTCCCGACTGGGGGAGCCGAGCGTTTTTTTCAGATTTTTTTTCACTCAGGATCTTTTGCGGATCTGGATGGGGTAAGAAAGAAAGCGTGGCAGGAAGCCCAATACCGTATCATAAATTTATCCCAGCCGTACCGATCTGGCGTCCGTGGCAGGAAAGGATGGGGGTCCACTCGTTTATGATATGCTCCAAGCTCTTTGCCAAGAGTTGGGGGGAATTCACCCTGTGCAATGCTGATAATTCACCTGCTCGCCAAGTCCACCCAAGAAGTGGTACTTGTACCATACCGTGCAGGTAGGTCACACAGCACTTGTGCTGTAAAGGTGCGGATTGACTGCTCCATGAACATCAGAAATCTGCTCTCCACAGGGGGAGGGGGGTGACAAAAGGGTAAAATCCAATGGCGAAAGACGGTAGAAATCGAATACCGACAACGTGATCCAATTGGCCTATCAAGGAGCCAAATTAAACGCCCTGATACGTGTGCGACGGTAGACGAGGCTGAGCCTAGGCATTTGAGTCACGACAATGACTCCCCTAGTTAGACTTCGGGGCATAAAATCCATTTCAACGACACTTTAAGTCAAGAACCAAACCGAACTACATACCAACCGCCCAATCCACTACAATGCCCCCAATTACTAGAAGATCTAAAGAACAGCAGTTGACCAACTTGACACCCCCAACTCCAAAACCAAGAAGAAAAGCCAGTTCATCAAGAGCCAGATCTTCTTCAGCTGCAGCCACTCCAGCTCCAGTAGATGATGGAACGGTACCAGTGTATTTCTGGAAACCGCACGAAGTACCATTCGGTATCTTTTCTCAGTGGTACGAAGATGAATTTACTGCTTCTTTCGATGGGGAAGAAATGAGATTCGGTACAGCAGAGCAGTACGTACATTACTATCCCTGTACACATAAAACCTTATCAGTGTCCTGAGGGTAATCTTTTGGTACCCCACAGATACATGATGTATAGCAAAGCAGTGCTATTCAACGACCCAGATACCGCCGCAGAAATAATGGAAACGACGAATCCCTCGACCCAGCGTGCGCTAGGTCGTAAAGTTCAAGATTTCAATGATGTGACATGGGCAAAGAATAGGTCCCGGATTGTGGAAGAGGGGAGTTATTGGAAGTTCAAGAAGGATCCAAGTCGGCTCTTGGAGACGGGTGACAGGGAGATTGTTGAGGCGAGCCCCCGGGATAGAATTTGGGGTATTGGGTTTGGGCCCAAGAATGCCGATGTTGGGAAGAGAGATAAGTGGGGTATGAACCTGCTGGGGAAGGCACTGATGGAGGCGAGGGAAAGGCTTAGGAAGGAATTGGAGCCAGAGGTGGAATCGAAAGGGAAGGATCAAGGCTAGCTGAGGGACAATTACCACCATGGGGGGAACTCGAAGCCCATTTGTTTGTGCGCACGCAAATCGCAGAAGGGATGCACAGCAGGCTCATATTTCTGTTCTTGTTCCTTGCTCCGATGCTTTCTTGCCCACTTTCTTGCTTTCTTTTCTTTCCTTCTTTATTCATTTCTTTCTTGCCTCATTTCTTTTCCCTCATCCCCCAGTTGGTTTTAATCGTGCATAGCGAAAATAAGGACACCCCACAACCTCTGTATCACCTAGCTTATGCAGAGGATTCCACAAATGGCGCATTAGGATCCCGGGATTACTCCAAATTCTTTCCCTCATATTTTGCAGACTCCTTCATGTTTGACGGAGGGCCTTCCGTAACGTTTCCGGGGTATACTATTGATCCCATATGCTTGTAAGACAATGAAAAGACAGCGGAAGCACCTTTTGCGCCCTTCACACACATTTTCAAAGAACAAGGTTCATTGGCTTGCTATTAGCGATATCATTGGAGCGTTTATCATGGTAAGTTCTCCATTACTAGGCTTTGGGATCCTAGCACCATGGAAAATCAGAAATAACCTAAAACAAGAAAAGAGAACACCTAGAGAACACAAACATTGGATGGAGATGAAAGTGTTCGAGAGTGAGTGTGAGTGCCAGATACCATGTTATTAGAGAACATGGCCTGTTAGAGACAACTCTAGACGCAATATACACTCGCCAGTAACAATCTGAAGAAATACCTATACAAGCATTCCGGACTGCCACGTCTCAAGCTGACGATAGCCCTCCCTCCCCCCCCAACCCCCTCTTTTCCAATAAATCCAACACTCTAACTGAAATGAAGACATCACCATTATCATAAAGAAGACCAACATCACCGCTTGCAATACCCCAAACTCCCTATAATAATAAGTCACAAAATTTCCCCTTTAATTCAGTCCCTTAGGCCCGCAGCTCAGCGGCCGCGATCACTCTACACAACAATTTACAAGTCGCTCAAACCCCCCCTCTCGGGTATATGGCTATCATCGGCGATCACTTTTCCTCCCTACCCCCCACCCCCTTACTTCTGCTACGAGCTCTGTCCCCCTTCCCCGCTAGAAGAGCACCGGCGCCGGTACATGATCGACGGACGTCATTGCGTGTACCGAGTGATAAAACATGATGTCTAATAGCGATTGACCGGAGAGGAACAGGAAGAGGAAGGTACGGGAGGAGCCGGGTTCTATAGTAAGGTTGGGTAGGCAGAACAGGAGTGACCCCGTGTCATCTCTTTAACTGATATTGGTAGTTGTTCGTCGTAGGTTAGAGGTGGCTAATCTCGCGGTCCAAATCTCAAGCTTGTCATCATAGGGGCCTCTCGCAGCCGGAGACAAAGAAATGTTCCATTCTGTTGTTGCTGCATTGCTCACCGGACAGCTCTTCACTACAAAGGGTGAAACCCATAAAAAGATAGTAGGCAGCTTGTGGTTAGCTGGCTGGCTGGCCACATCTCGGAAATAGGGAAGAATCCCTGGTAGGCTAAATTTGAGCGATTTCGGAGGTTCCTATATTACAATTAATTGCCTTCTCGAATTCCTCCAAAACCAAGGGATTGAACAGTTTTAAATTCTAAGACTTTCTGTTGCTCTGCTCGTAGGGCGGAGATGAAGGGAAAAAAGCTGGGGGAAGCGGAAAAAAAAAAGAGGAAAAAAAAACAAAGCCATTCATCCGAAGCTTGCTTTTTCTTAACATTAGTAATCGGGTGATGTCGGCAACCCACTTGGTTGTAATAATTGGTCTCGTTTCGGATTGTATCCAGTTCAATGATGTAACACTTCAATTCCTTTTCTCCTTTTTTTTCTCTCTTTGCTTTCTCTTTTACCCCCAGCTCCCGACAGGAAGCTCCCTGGGTCGACCAAAACTAACCGTCTGATCACTCCGTCCCCACAATCCTGTAGCTTGCCGAATGCTCCATCGGATTTCAGGAACTGTTTATTTAACCCTAGCGTGTTTCAAGCGGGGGTGGGCCATGTTCCATTCTTCCCTTTTTTTCTTCCTGATTCAGATTTGGGACTTGCCAATCCCCAAAGAACGTGGGAATCGGCACGCCACGCCTCTGAAATTACACCCAAATCTGCGGAATACTTTTGACATTGGCAGGTAGCTGCGTGTGGTTCACGACACTGGCACAGGTTGTTGTGCTGTGCAAATATGTTTTTTCTTCTTCTCCTTCTCCCTTACTGGCCAAGCCAAACCTCTCTTCGACATTTTTTCCCTTACAATTTCTCACCGGATATGTGCTCCTAGGAGGCAGGATGGGGAGTGCCCGAAAACAGGGGGTCAGATACGCAAATATTTTTGCCATACAAGTATGATATATTTCCCTAATCCCCTAATCCCTGCTTTTCTGGGCACTTTTCATCTGCTGCCCAGTGAAAATACAAAAGGCCCCCGGGACCGCGCAGGTTTTTCCATGCCGTGCGCCACTGGTCAAGAATTGAACTTCTTTGCCTAAAATGGGATGCCAATGGATGATATCCTAGTGTGATATATGACTCGCGAGCCACCAAGTTGAGCCATGACAATAAAATTAGTTGAGGCCCAGGAATGGCTAATGCTCCCGTACCATGGGACACCGGATCTACCAAGACGGGATGCCACTGCAGCCCTTGGCGTGTGATGATGAGGGGGACCAGTAACTTATTTGCGACTGTACGAGTACTGCACGTCTACGTCGTTATTTCGTTTTTCCACTTACTTTTCTCAGGTTGCCTCAATATGCCACATGACTTGATTGAAAAGTAGAAAAAGAAAAGTATAAAAAAATGACGCTTACTTCTTTTTTTGCCAGAGTCTCATACCACAGTAACTTGTTGCACAATTTGCAAGTGCCAAGAGATTGTTCGCGAAAAAGCATTGGGAATCCCTTAATCACCCAGAGACATCGCCACTTGCAACGCCAATGTCTGTTTCCCTTCTCACCCCGTGGATGGGTGAAGCTTGATTTTGGTTTGGTTGAGACGAAGAAGGGGGGCGTTTTGTTTAGCCTCTGTTTTGATATCCCAGAACAGTGGCATTGATTAGAGTTCCCGTGTGCTTGAACCTTGCTCTACGAGTGATGGGTGATCGCCTTAACTGGCAAGAGGCAAGGGGAGGCCGGGCAGGAGAGGCCCCCTGTGGGTGTGGGGCGGCCCAAGGGCTGGCTGGTGGGTCTGGGGGTTTTTTTTTCCTGTTGCTGCTGATCAAATACCTGCTGGTGGCCCAAGCCATTGGCCAATTCTCACCGTGACTGTCAAAGTTAAACACAACGGTTTCGCCTAGCCCGACCGTCTGGGAGTGCGGGTACTAAGTAATCTTACTTTTATGGTGTCTGAGGGCATGGCACATTTTCAGTGCCATACACGGGAACGCCTTCACTTAACAAAAGGAAACAAGCTGTGCATTACTGTTCTGCTGTATTGGCGGCCTTGGCCAACTAAAAAGAACGTGGTAGCTCTAACCAAGTAAATAGTAATCACTTGATTCACGTCAGAGTGCATTATGGCGCACGGTATTCCAGAGCAACCTTTTCCCCCGTCTAGGGAATGAGTTTTTCTTGTCAAGTGCGGCCCTAAAAGTACTTACCTGCAGGTCCTCCCCGCCACGACCACGAACACCTCCATTCCAGTTGGTCCCTGTCTGCTGCCGGCGATCTGATTGCTGGGTTATTAGCGGCACCTCAGAGTTGGGATGAACAGAATTTGCACGATGCTGGAGGCGGAATTTCCCGAGATGTACAGTACTAGCACACATTCAAGTACAATCTCTCCTCTTATCATAGCACGGTATCCGAAACTGGGGGTCGTGGATTGTGTGGGCACTCAGATACGCATGGATTTTTTGCTATACAGTATATTTCGCGAATCCCTGTATTCGGGGTGCTTCTTGCTTGCTCGAGGGCTGGCTCACGGTTTCTCCCATCGTGCAGGGTCTACAACCTAATTTGGCCAGGCGGTGAAGCTGAAGACGACCCATTCCAGTCTGGTAACACAACTTTTGCTCTCTCTTTTTTTTTTTACTCTATGAGAGCACTAAGAAAGTACCGCGCTACCTAAAGAAGCGTTGGGCGACAAATGGTTCGACTGGTGGGGGGGGTTTAGTGTCACGTAATACTTACGTCTGGAGAGGGTGGAGAGTGGGGAACTAGTTTCGATTCATTGATTGGCATTGTACTTGTAGTATAGTACCGGCACTGTACTGGAGAAGGCAGTATTCTCCAGATCAAGGGCAACGAAAGGAACTTTGAACTTGTCTCCGTCTCTGTTGGAGGAGTTGAAAAAGAGACCAACAAAGAGCATACTTTAGCTAGTTGAGATCCATATATAACTCTGATAGGGTTGCAAGAATATTCCTGGGCTAATGTGGAATGTGATGATTGCGTTGATCTAACTCTCTGGTGATCCTCTTAAAAAAATGAGTCCTACGCTGCAGTACAGCAAGGTACAACCTCTTACGCAGTACGAGTACTGTACCGTGCAGTACGCTGTGGTGGGGAACTTTCGAACTCTTTCACTAATAACAGTTACTAACCCCAATCAACAGGATGTGATATTTAATGAAGAGAGATCACCCAAAATTCTACTTTGATCCCTGCCGCTTAATCTTTCCATGTGGTGGAGATCCCGGGGGTTGTGATTGAGTGCTGGTAGCACATGAATGGGAAAGAGGAAAAAAAAAAGCCCGGAGACGAGACATGTCTTGGAAAGCACACAGACTGAGGCAGACATCCCCGAAATCCAAGGCCGATTTCTCCCCACTCTACCGCTCGAAGGGGGGGGAGGAAAAAGAAGTAAAAAAGCTCATCAGGTCGTGTGGGGGCTGACTAACGCAATTAATACCCCCCGTGGGAAGCTTCCCCCCACTCACCCCCCGAGAAGTACAGAAGAGGATAGACTCAGCGTGCAACTTCTTGACCTCTTGTTCGACGGCAACGCAATATGCCGTCTCCAGCCCAAACCAACAGAAATCAGAAAAAAGAAAAAGAGTTCATTCAACCTCCTTCTGTTCCGGAGTCACGATCATATCCACGATGAGCAGCACCATACATACTCCGTCGCCCTCGGAATCTTCATCTCCCTATGCGACAGCAGCTAGCGCAAAGGACAACGCCTCCCGCCTCCGGGAGAACCAGCGTCGCAGCAGGGCTCGCAAGAAGGAGTACCTGACGTCCCTCGAGGCGCGTGTCCAAGCCTGCCAGAGAGCGGGAGTAGAGGCAAACGTTGAGATTCAGAATGCGGCCAAGAGGGTTGTTCGCGAGAACATGCTGCTGCGAGAGATGCTGCGGAATAGAGGCGTTGGGGACGATGAGATTGAACGGACCATCAGAGAGGGCGGGGAGGGGGGCGTTGATGGGGAATCGGCCGTCGAGGGAGTCATGAAGGTTCTCGGACGAAGGCCATGTGGTGGGGAACCGCTTCTCATGGAAAAGCTAGGGAGTGAAAGATTCAATGATAGAAGGAATTCCACAGGAATGCTGGGCGCGAGAGATGCTGGCGACAGAGTAACACGCGGTAGTGAGACCCTGCCATGTCCACCGGGGACTGGAACATGTGCTTCCGCAAAGGTGAGAGGAGAACAAAGGGCGGAGAGAAAGGGAGAAAAATCATTCATCTTTTTCATTCTGATTCCAATCCTTTCTTTTCAAACCAACTGGCTCAATTATATCCTCAACTCTGAATCATTCTATCTACCCCTCCCTCATACTGGTCTTGATTTACTTTAGCCGATACCAACCCAGCTCAACTGGCCAATTTCTTACCCCCGAGAAGAAGAGGCGAGAATCATGGGCTAACTCAAACGCACTTGTGGTAGTGTTCATCCCAGCCTCCTCTATCCCCGCCATCACCCGTGTTACCGCTCTCGACCCACCACCGCCCACCGCCGCCTCCGCATCCGGCCGCATTCGCCCCGCAACACTACCCGTCACCTAGCGGAACACCTACATCTGCCGTTTCCACCTACGCACTACCAGCTTCTGCACCACAGTTGAACCCTTACTGCGCATTCTCTTCCCCACCTCCGCCTCCCTCGCAATCGTACACTGTTACCTCCCCAACATACCCTCCCGCCAACGCCGCAGCCACTGGTTACCAACAATTTTACCCGGCCCCACCACAGAATGCTTCCCCGCAGTCATCAAACTGCTGTTACCCGTCACAGCAGCAGCAACAGCAACAGCAACAGCAACAGCAACAGCAACAGCAACAGCAACAGCAACAGCAGCAACAACAGTACCAAGGCTCATGTAGTTCCTCGACGACACCCTGCCATCTCGCGCAAACATTCATACACCAATTACACCCTCAGGACAATGGCCAGCTGATTAACGAGATATGTCCGCCTGATGCCATGAGAAGCGGAAACTGTCATGTTGAAAACAATGTTCTTTTTAGCTTGCTTGATAAGATCTAGTATTCTCATTCGTTTCTTTTTTTCTTTTTTTCTTTTTTCCTGTTTAATGCTACATCCGGGACGGAAGGTATATATATTGGTATATAAGGATCTTTTTGTGCGGTAATTTTGAGATTGGGGGGGAAGGGAGGACGTGTAGTTAGGTGGATCTTGGAGGATCTATGGAGAAATATTAGGAGGAGGAGGGATAAATAGGTAGGTATAAGGTAAGTTTTTACTATGGGAGACAGGTTTGTATCATTACTATTATTCTTGCGTTGGGTCGCTTTCAGGTTGGCAGGAGGTGGTGGTATATGGGCTCTCTAGCGGGGGACTTGGGTATGTTGGTGCCACTTAAAACTATAAAAGTTGGCTTGTTCGTACACAATTTTTTTTTAAAAACCGTAAACCGGGACCATACAACATCCTCCCTGTGCTTTATCTGTTCTTCGATGGCTCGACATCAATGAGGTGGATTGCGACTGTTGTGGTTCTTGTCACTCGGGTTGCTGAATGGCATACGAACCTAGAGAATGACACATAGTATTTTTACTATCACGAGTTATCATATACTGCTACATTTAATGGAGTTTTAGCTCAGTCTCAGCTGGTGTTTCCCCGGACTTGTTTTAACTGACTGAAACAAATGCGTACTCAAGACAAAATAGCAATACCCAAAAGACTAGATTAAATGCACCATTGGTAGACCCCTAAAGAGATACATGTAGATCAAATCAAACTGCGTTAGAGGTAACCAGGGGGTAATGTGCTCCCAGGTGCTCGTCTTCGGATTTTCTCGCCTCTTCTCTCCCCAGGATATCTACAATCTCCGATGGAGTCTGGGGTGCATCCTCGAATATCTCACTATCGTCGCCATCGCTATCACTATCGTCCTCCGCTTCACTTTCATCGGTATCGCTCTCTTCCTCTATGGGGGTAGTAGGTAGTGGCGGTGGTGGTTTATCTATAACCTCAATTATAATGATAGGCACCTGAGGGGTTGAAACTTCATTTGATGGTGGTTCTACTACCGAGGCACGGGTCAGCAGGATTGAGAGAAAAGGCAAGATTTACAGACCAGCAGCTTGATCAGTGTTCCCAGAATCGATCCCCTGAGCCACACCCTCAACCGTGTTTTCGGCTGAATCCTCTCCGTGGATAGAAGTTGCTCGAGAATCGTCTTGTGAGTCAAAAAGAGGTTCCTGGGGCTGGGATTCGTTGATGCCGTCTTCTTGAGGTGCTTCTTCAACTACTTGCCGGCGATTTAAGTGAGGAGACCTTTGAGGAGAAGGAAGAAGCAAACCATCTAGGTCTGGTGAAAGTGGTAGGTCTTCCGCCATTAATCCATCCAAGAGAGAGGGGATCTCAGACGGTCGAGTATTGAGTAGTTCCCCAACCCCCCCAACAAAATCCCCAAGCTCAAGATTAGATTCAGTCACAGACTGTGAGGAAACCGACAAATCTGAGGGGAACCCTAGGCTGCTAGAGGCCGCCAGGGGGATGCCGCTAGCTTGCAGATTTGAACTGAAGTCTATAAGCGATGGCTCTTCTTCATATTCGACTCCGAGAGACTTTGTTAGATTTCTCGCCACTCAACTAGAAGATGAGGCAGACAAACCGGGTGAAATCTCCAGCCCGTTGAGCAATTCCATTGCAGAGGAATTTCGGAGGGAGCTTTCCTCTTCAAGGGTTATTAGCGGAGCTTCTGGAATCGTCACCTCAGGGCTTTCCTCAAGATCGAGAAGGTCTTCTGTAGTATCGACTGATCTAGCTGAGTCTGAATCCGACGCAGAACACCCATGATCCGGCCATACTGGCCCGCTATAGCTGCTGGTTGTGCTTGGCGGTGGTAAAACTATAAAAAAAAACAGAAAAACATCAGTTTCAACCCTACGAAATACTGCAAGCGTTGCGAATGAGTTACCAGGACTTAAAACATGGCTTGGGTATGAATAGTATTCCGCATCATCCTCAATCCTTCTTCTTTCTTCATCCAACTGATTCTCCCGAATCCTCTTAATCATATCTTCAACGCCATCCAGCATAGTGTAGAACCTATTGTCCTTTCTCTGAATATTTCTCAGCAGATCTTCAACGGCTTTGACGATTATCATTCCGCCTCCATCAGATTCGGTAGCCGTAATTATCAGGTCTTCGATATGACCCTTAATTTGTGAGACTCGGATCGATAACGAATTGCATCCCTCATTCACTCTCTGGCTTAGATGATCAAATTCAGTAAGTAAGGTACCTAGCCTCCCATCCGGTCTGCTTAGCTGTTCCATTGCACTTTCTAACTCAGCAAGTTCTGTCTGAACTCTATGCTGACGATCAAGCTGGCCCCTCAGTTGGGTAATCTCGAAATCATTTTGGTGATTTTGCATAACCAGTGCTTCCCTTTCCCTCTCAAGAGGGGTTGGGCCCACAATGTTACTGGGATTAACATCAGTATTTACAGGGTTGCATTATATTCATATTTGCTAACAAGAGCGGGAGAAGGAGAAGGATATATCTTACTTAATAGCAGCCTTTACTACCTGACGTACTGCACCCCCAACTACGGGTAGCCTATCCACAACTTCCCGCTATGGTTGCATGGATAATAGTTAGCCAAGATCCATGAATATAAAGGGTAGCACTCTGCCCTCATATCCCCCAATCCACCCTTAAAAATGGCCACTTACCCCTACTGCCATCGGCCCCGTCGACCTGCTTTCATTGATTTTGAGCCGATTAACTCTCAACTTGCTATCAACACCCTGCATCCTCCTTCTTACTATCGCTAGCCGCCCCTGAAGATCCTCCAGCGCCTGAGAAATGTCATCTCCCCTCAGACGAAATTGGACTCTGGCAGCGTTACATTGATCCAACAAATTTTCCCATTTGTCTTTGAAACCCGCCAGCCTCTCCTGTTGAGAAGTCGCTACTTCAAGAACTAGCGTGGCCTGGGAAGACGCGTCGAGAAAAGCGCCGACATCCAAAACTTCTTCAGCGCCGCCGCTTTGCTCTGGTTCGAGGATGGACCAGAGCACCTCGCGAATCGAATTGATAGCGGGCTCCAGAGCCGTATAAATTCTCGGTTCTTGGGAGGAAGCTAGGGTTTCTTGCATCTGTGGGGCAAGATGCCCTTCCCATTCGCTTGCTAGCTCGTCGGCAAACGCAAGGATGCCCTCGATGCGCTCTTTCATGATGTGGTTCTCTTCCATGTCGAGCTGTCGCGATAAACAGCCAGAATGCGCTTCCACGGGTGAGTAAACGCCTTCCGCAAGGTGCTGTATAGCGAGTAGACTCTTTTAATGCAAGAGTGGTAGATTGTAGGCGATTCGCCTGGTATATTGCCCTTCGAATTTGGGTTGGAGTGACAGGCACCCAAAGGCCTTCTTTTCTGTTTCCTCCTGTTTTGTAGGCCTTGTTCGCCCAGCGCTCCCGGGCTCGCTCTCCTCGAAAACGCCCACCCACAAGGGGGCGCTGGCTATCGTGGCACTGTACAACCACGGGCTTCTGCACAATGTCTCAGCGCAGGCGCCACAATCAACAATCATGGTTAATGACAACCTACTTGTGAGGAGAGGCCCGATGGGGCGGTTTGTTTTATGCATCATTCGAGTATACAAGTACCTAAGTATCTGGTTAGCAGGCCATTCTTCATACCGTACTCGAGTATGGGTGTCTGTCATTTCATAACTGCTCCTTATCACAGAACCACATCTTGCGTCGAGACTCTAGATCCAACTATTATACTCAGGAGAATGTTATTATAAGTTAAGCCACAATTCCGCGGCACAAGGTTAATGGGGAAGGCTTACAAGCCAGACTTTCGACCCCCTGCGGATAGTTCCTGGATACGCCCCAGAACCGAGCACAATGCGGTATCACAAGCCGTCGCGGGGCGCTGTGCCACCCCACGGCATCTTACGAAGCTTCGTTGTGCGCAGATACCTTTATAACTTATGTATATACCGGTACCCGTATTCAATTGCGGTCCTGGAAGGCCAGAAATTCTGCGCCCTAATAATTTAAAGGCAGTATCGGGTTATTACCACAGCACTTGTACGATTACTGTCCCGAGCACAGTACTGTACGTCATACCTTCCTTGTGGTTGTCGCGACTCGCGAGGCGTTCTCGTTTGGGGGTCTTCCAGCGGAACTTCCCGTAGACCAAGGATTGGCAGGCTAATGCTGAAAGCCCCTAACAGATAGCCCGCGACGCACTACTAGTAGAAGCTATAATACCTCCAGCGATTCTCATGGTTTGTTGCTTCTGATGCAACTTCTAATGTATTAAACTCGGGCCGTTCTTAGTCTCTTTGAGTTATCACTAGAGCAGATATAAGTGGTTGGTATTCACTGGAGGTCACTCGTCTGAGCTAGAGAGTTGGTATGATAAAATATAGGAAACATCCAAGACACAATTCCAACAGGCCCGGGCTATGGTAAGGGGGATCACACTCCCTCCAGGTGGTTCCTGGTTCTCTATGAAACAAGTAACCGTCATCTGCCACAAAACATCTGTGAACGAAAAAAGAATGAGGGAGGGTTATCCATCATGATGGTAGCAGACTAGTAGCAGCACTAGCACTACCCACTGCCTGGGGCCTCGGGCATCGATTATCCTGTCATCGTCCGGTGGGAGATGCCCAGGATCTCTCTCCTGCAAGAACCCCCCAAACCTTTCTCTCTTTCACCTAGAGGGCGGCCCGCGCGAATATCGTCTACAGCTAATACAATATGATTTCCTTGTTGCAAAGCCACGCCCAAATCGAGCCCGGTAACACTCACTAAGGCTTATGGGATCGCCCAAGGCTTGAGTTTGATCATTTCGCTGCCTGCGCGTGCCACCTAATGGCCACACTTAACCCCTTCCCAATGAGTTCGCGAGTGATTGTTCATGATAGTGGACTAAAGTTTAAAGTTTAAAGTCTGGTGTTTTTCTGGTGTTTTGGTGTTTTATGCGGTAAAAAAGAGTAAAATGAGGGATAGGATAGAGTAGCCAAATTTTACAAAAGACTTTAAGTGATGCGAAATAGAGCCCAACCAAAACCCCCCAACACCTGGTTGCTACCTTCTAAATATGATATTACTAGAAAATGTTAGTAAAAAGTCGCCTCTGGCCGGCGGAATGGGCACATACCAAGAAGTAATCAGCCACCGGCTTTTTCGCTGGCATTCCTCGACTATCTTGGGGGGCCGCTTCAAAAACTCGGTACCGTCTCCCTGGCCCCCTTCTGACCACACCGGATCCTTGCCCTCGGCCAGCAGTTGCAGACCACTGGACCCCAGCGCCACTGCCGTTCCTTTCCTCTCCGAGCTCGAGAATTGCGGCTACGTTACCGCAACGGTAGCAGTAATTTGGTGCGGACCAGACAGTTACGATACTAGAGTCGAACATTTCTTTGAAGCCCTCCATTACAAGCTGATGCGCGCGGGCTATTAGGGTCAGGTTGTTTAGGTGATTGAAATGCTTTACTATATCAGCTCCGAAGAGAAAACCGGCACCTCGAGGAGAAAGGCCCCAGCCATCGATTTCTAGTTTTGTCAGATTTTTCCGTATAGAGATCCAAAGTCAGAAGCAGAAGGAATAAGTTACCGTCTGGGTCAGACCAGAGGAGATCGCACATTGCGCCTTCATGCGGAACCTCCTGTTTCCTATCGAGTAATCGGATCTTATCCACACTGTCCACAAGGGGACTTAATCCTCCATGAACACATAGGACAGCACCGTTATTCACACCCTTTGTTCCTCCAGAACTTCCCGAAGCACCAGATCCAGGTGGCCCTCCTACTGTCCTACCACCATCACTACCGCCAGCACCACCCTCCTGGAGAGGGTTAGCAGCATTCATCAGTCCAGCACCATCATCTCTCCTCTTCAACCTTGTAACAACGTCGCCACCAACGCCTACAACCTCAACTTCACATTCTTCAGTCTCATCGCCAACAAAAGACCCAGCGCCAACAACCAGTGCACCCAACGCAAGGTAATCAAAAACCTCACAGCAATACCGCCATACATTGGCACTCCCATACTTTCTAAGACACTCATCATAAAATCCGTAAACCGTGGTTATTTGTCGGCTCTCGTGATTCCCTCTAATAAGGGTTATTCGATCCGGATATCGTACTTTCAGACTCAGCAAAAGCAAAAACGACTCTAAACTATAAAAACCGCGATCAACGAAATCGCCCATGAATAAATAATTAGTTTCTGGCACATCACCGCCCACTCGAAAGAGCTCCATGAGATCATGAAATTGGCCATGGATGTCGCCGCAGATTGTTACCGGCGCGTCAACGAGTTGAACATTTGATTCTTCGATTAGGAGCTCGCGGGCTTTGTAACAGAGCTCTCGGACGGCGGGCTCAGGGATTGGTTTGCATGAGCGGAGGAGGGATATTGCGCTGTAATTTAAGTTAGCGAACGGAGGCTCGGTAATGTCGGGGTGAAGGAAGCTACTGGTCGAGATCGCTCATATTGACAGTGAAGGAAAATAGTAGGTTGGTGGGTTGCGATGCTCTGTGTAGGAGGCTTCCAACAGTGTGTGTAGTGTGAGGTGGGGATGGAGGAAGGGGGGGGGTGTTGTGGATAGTTTATGTTGTTTTGGTGAAGGATAATTTTTATGGTTGGATCATGAGGGTTGGCGATTGCTGTGACCGCGGGCTGCAGTGGAAGTGCGGCTCCGATGAACTCAATTAATATTTAGCGCTCGCCACCAGCGCCTTAACCAAAACTTCAACTTCAACAAATAAAATCTCCAAAAGGAAAAAAAAAAAAGATCAAGGAAGATCAGAAAAGGAAAGGGAAAGGAAAGGGAAAATGGATGCCCCAGAAGATCGAGATGTCAAGTTGCAGAAGGTTTCAGGAGACCTCCTCCTTCGGTTTAAGGAGTCCCTCCCCGGCCTTTTGCAAGAAGATGGCTCTACCGGACCACCCCGGTCAACAGTTGACTCGAAGGAAGTTGATTCTATGAGAATTCTCGTGAGTGTTCCCACTACCCCGCTTGCACATTGATTAACATTTCGTAGATAGAGCCGTTCCAAGAGTCTCCACAACTTCTCGATCCGTATTTAACCTCGTTTCTCACACCGCTTACCGGCGCTTTCCTGGCTCTTCTCGATACTTCAAATGCGAAGGCCCCCCGACCTCCATTGCCTAAATCAACAGGTTTTGATCGTACAGAAATATCATCCCATGAAGCTATTGCTAGGTTACTCTATACATTGTGCAAGATCCGGGGCCCAAAAATTATTACCAGATTTCTACCCAACGAGCCCCGCTGGCTAGAGCCACTCACAAACCTACTCGCATCCCGAGGTACAGAATCCTCAAGCAGCTGGCAATTTCGGTTTATTCTATTGCTATGGCTATCACATTTACTCCTTACGCCCTTCGATCTAAGCACCATCTCGACCCCTAGCACAGAGCCGGTACCCCTTCCAGACCACCTTGATATCAAAGAGTTACCCGACCTCCCTCGACGACTCCTTCAATTGGCAATTGCGCATCTTGCTTCGCCGGGAAATCGCGAGAGCGAAACTGCATCACTCTTGATTGTTCGCTTGTGTATCCGAAAGGACATGGGGTCGTTGGGGCTTCTCCCGGCTATGATTTCTTGGTGTATGGATACTTTTTCAATTAAGCAAGAGTCTACGGATTCGGCGTACACTAGCCTCTTCCGAAAGACTAGTGTTGTATCTGTTCTGGCTGGCTTGCTAGCTCAGGTTGATCGTGCTGCGATCATCCCATTTATTATGCCAATATTTAGGCTTGTACAAAGGATTGAGTCCGAAGACGGGAAGGAGTGGGACTCGGCTAACATGAGAAGACTTGGGATGAAAATATATCGATGGGTGGCAATACTATCCTTGACGAGAGGGGGCGAAGCGAAGAGCGAGGATAATATTGTCGAAGACATAATAGAGCGGCTACTAAACTCTCTTGGCGATAGGGATACTGCCGTGCGTCTTGGTGCATCGAAATCCCTTGCCGTCATTTCGAGAAAATTACCGCCAGATATGGCTGGGGAGGTTCTAGAGGCTGTCATGGGTATATACGAGGAAGACATATTCTATTCTCCTTCATACGGACCAAACAGGAAGAAGATGCTTACAGCAGTCAACGCAGAGAAATGGCACGGAGCAACGCTTACGCTCGCCACATTTCTTCGGGAAAGGGCAGTTCGTAGTACAGATGTGCTGGAACGTGTGATTCACTGCATAATAACCTCTTTGTCATTTGAACAACGGAGAACTACATTTGCCGCCGGCGGGAACGTACGCGATGCAGCTTGCTATGCTGCCTGGAGTCTTTCTCGGTCGTACACAACTGACGAATTGAAAGCTGTGGGTAATTTTGATCAGCGAGGGTTTATTCAGCAAGTTCTTGCTACTGAGTTGATTGTTGCCGGAGCGTTGGATCCCTTAGGGAATATTCGGCGAGCTGCATCTGCTGCATTGCAGGAGCTCGTAGGAAGACATCCCGGAATGGTTGAGGAGGGCATAAAGGTTGTACAGGTCGTAGACTATAATGCTGTTGCACTGCGCCGGAGAAGCGTAGTTAAAGTTGCAGCGGAAGCAGCAGAGTTGGGCAACGGGTACTGGCATGAAATTGTCAGCGGGATGATAGAAGGGTGGAGGGGCATCGGGAGCGGTGATGTCGAAGGGAGGAAATTGAGCGGGGACGGCCTTGGAGAGTTGATATACATTGCTCTACCCGGCGACGACAAATGCTCAGGCAACAAAATGGCTGAGCGCGTAGTGGAGACCGTATCATCTCTTCTCCGCCGAATCCAGACTGATGGGAAAAGCGATATTGAAATATACCATGGAGCAACCTGGGCTCTGGCCTCCACGATTCTTACCGTCCCCCCTGATGTGTTTACCCCGATAAAGTCGTCCTTACTACTGTCCCCGTTTGAAAAGCTCACAGGGAATGAATTTCTTAATACCCTCCTCCGCCCTGAATTAACTTCTGAATCGACATCCCGTCTTGTATTTGCTCTTTGTCTCCTCAACCCTCTTCCAATCCCCGCTTTCAGACTCTATGTCGCCATCCTAGAGGCAAGTCTAGATCGCAATGAGGACATAGTCCTTCAACAAGCCGTACCAGCAGCCAAAAGACTTATAGCTCTGTCATCGCTCCCAAACAGGGAGAATTTAATTACATCCTGGAATCGCCGGGCATCTTCCAATCGGAAAAAACGTGGGTACATTCTTGCCCTAGGCGAAGTCCTTCCATTTCTTTCAAGTTCTACAGACCTGCGAAAAGCTACTGTCTCATCACTACTGAAGGCAGCCGCTTCCGAGGAAGTTGAATGTCGGGTGGCTGGTATAACGGCTATTTCCAGTGGAATTCTATCAGAAGGAGATCCTATGGAGGATGCGATCCAGGCGATAGTAGATTCCCTCGACGATTACGAGGTTGACTCACGAGGTGATGTGGGTAGTTGGGTGCGCTTAGAAGGGATTAAGGCCGTGCTCAATCATTGGGAGTGCTTAGGGAATGAAGACGCTCAGTGGCAGATTCTGGAGAGAATAGTTCGTCTTTGTGGGGAAAGACTTGATCGAGTGAGAGTGAGAGCCTGTGAAGCCCTTGTGAGAATATGCGAGAGTGAAAAGTGGAAGGATCTAGTTGAGTACATCAATATGTATAGTTTTATCCCCTCAAAACCGTCCCCAATCCCCCGCTAATTGATAATAGCCAAGTTCTTAAATCAGAGATATCAGCCACTTCTGTCTCGTCATCTGAATACTTTACTTCTCTAATGTTGCTGCTAAACCACCCTCGTCTCTCAACACCATTTTTAAAAGGCCTTATACTCTCCGCTGGTGCAGGGTCGGATAGCCTATTAAAGACTTCTCGGGCAGTCCTTCTATCCTTTCTATCAAACACTTCTCCAACGCCCATCCTAAGTACTCTGACATCACTCCTACCACATGAAAGGACTACAATCCCAACACTAGAGGTCATGTCAGCGATCCTGGAATCAATCCCCTGCACCCCTCCCGCAAACCTGTTTCCTTCTGTTCAAAAAGCACACTATAAAAGTGCCAATCATGGTAGGCTGTCTGCCGCAGTGAGGGTTTATGGCGCAATCTACATGAACGAGGATAAGCCAGGGAGAAAGGCTGTGGTTGACAAACTCGTGGCTATGTTAAATCACCCATTCCCCAAGATCAGGGAGGGGGCTGCGGAGGTTTTAGTTGGGGTTGCCGGGTGTTTGGGAAACGAGACTGATGGAAAGGCCATTGAAGCTTTAACTGGATGGGATTGGCTCGGTGGTGCAAAAGAAAGAGGGGCTGTGGTTAAGAAGGTGAGGGGGTATTTCGATGCGCAGTAGGTGCAAAAGAGATGTTGCAAGACGCCTTCAGGGCACAAGATCTCCTAGCCGGATAAAAATAATTACACCTGGCTAACTAACTATACATGTATCGAGCCACTCCGGGTTGCAGAGATATAAGTTAGTGCTCATCAGAGGCTGCCCCAATAGTCAACGAATCCGTCGAGTGATGACCCATGCTATCGAGATCTAAAATCATTGGAAGACCAATCACATTTAAAGCACATTGTAATCCAAGTTATTATATTATCATGCTATTATATTATATTTCTCACCACGGCAAACCCCCCTAGACCAAAAGAGCATAAGAAAAGAGAAACAAAAACCCGCTCAACCCCCCTCCCGATGTCAATAGGGTAGGTAACATAAATACACCATGCGCACATCATGAGCCAATTCGCTCCTGATCCTCGAAGCCCAAACCTCGCAAAACTACTAATCTCAAAGCGGCCAGCCGGCAACCCAGCCTACCAAAGCCCACCAAACGCCCCACGAATCAAGCAATGAATCAATCAATCAATCAGTGCTTTGGTTTTTTTTTCCTCTTCCCCCCCCCCCCCACCCAACTCAACACAAAACCGCTCAATCGCGCAGTACTTTCCATAATTGGTAAGGTTTTTACTTTCCTTTCTTTCCTTTTCTTTTCCCCCTTCGACTCACCCACTTAACTCATCTCTCCACTTACCACATGCAGTCTAACTGACGCCCTTAACCGACCTTCTTTTCCTTCCTTCTCTCTTTTCTCTCTTTTCTTAATTTTTAATTTTACCTAAGTTGGACTGATTCGGGTTAATTGATCGATTGATTGATTACTCATGGAGTAAGTATCACGGGCTAGGTAAATAAGAAATGAAGCCTCATTACGGATATCGTACTCGTACACCCTACTGAGCCCCATGGTGCGCCGTGCATGCCTTACTCGGTGCATGAAGCCCTAGTACAAGTACCATAAGAAGTAAAAGTAAGAAAATGCAGAACAAGAAAGAACAAAGGGGAGAAAGAACACTTTCTGTTGGAGGGGGGGGTCTAAGTTAAGTTATTCGCTACCGGCCTGTTCTGCCTGTTCTGCCTACCTACCTACCTGCCTGCCTGCCTGCCTGCCTGCCAGTCACCATCTGATTGGCTATTAAGATTACTAAACAGATAGGACACCGAGCGGAGAGTCAAAGATTCAAATCTCCGCAAGGAAAAAAGGGAACGGAAGGAGGGAGAGAGAGAGAGAGAGAGAGAGAAGAGAGAATTGGTATCTATCTACCGAATGATGGAATTTCAGAATATGTTTCAAGATTATTCTTTTCTTTTTTTCTTTTTTCCCTCCTCCCCCCACCACCCCATCCCCTCTTTCCCTTTGAGTAGAATACGAGAGGAATGAGCAGTGAGTGAGTGAGAGTGAGAGACCTGTCTTGAGTCTAACTGTCTGTCCACGATTAGTTGCTGATACCGGGACTAATAAAGTATAATATAATAATATATGTCATAATAATACGGTAGGTTTCAAAAAGACCCGTAAGCCTACTAATTTGTTTGTTAGAAGGTAAGTCAGCAAATGCAGTAAGTACAAGTATGTAGGCAACTCGTATTTGCCCTGTACCGGTACTGCAGACTAACTGCGTGAACCATAGAGTTACGTGGTTTTTTTTTTTTTTTTTGAGGTTGGCAAGAAGGGCAGTTAATACAGTATAGTATGCACACGGGCCTGGGCCGGTGAATCGAGTGACCAGTCATGTAGAATTTCCGCTCTTTAATGTACCCTCGTGCCGCTGTAAACGGTACCTACCGTATCTGGGCTTATTAGCTAGTTAGCTAGCTAGCTAGCTAATTACCATTACCACCGTATCACCTGTATATATGTATATATATAGTTCTTATACGCTATGGAATGGTAGGTAGTAACTCCTCTACCTTACTTACCTACATAAACACCCAAGAAAAGGAAAAGAAAAGAAAAGAAAAACTAAACTAAACTTCCTAAGCCCCACACTCACTTCAATACAAACCAGGCAACTAATCAAACCCACCCCCTCCCCCGATAAGAAGGCCCGTGATTACTGTGTTTTGTTTACTTTTTTGTTTTGGCGCTCTCTCTCTCCCTCCCTCTGGGGGACCCTCTTTTGCTCGTGTGAAGGAAGAGGCAAGCACGGTAGTGGCTGTGGTGGGGGGGGGGGGGAATGGGAAATTATGTCCCCCAAAAGCAAAATGTGCCGCAACAGTGCAGGTTGGGGCGAGGAGGGAGGGATGAAGAAACGTTTTAGCGAATCGAATGGGTTGTTGATGGCTTCCACGGTTCAATTGGTTCAAAACTTATTCCATCCTGTGTTTTTTTTTTTCTTTTCTTTCTTCTTTTTTCTAACCAAATCGATGGAATTTCACATAAATAGTTTTATTATTATTATCATTATTATTCGTCTTCGTCTTCTTCCTCGTCTTATTCTCGAATTATTATTTTTGGTTCTCTTACTTGTCTCGTTTTTCTTTTACTTTTCTGGATTGGCTTTGCTAGTGGTTTTTTCTTCTTTTTCTTTTGTGTGAAACTTTATTTTGGACGGTATTTACTGGTTGAATTGCAGTGGTGGTGATGGTGGTGCTCCTTGTGGGTCGTGGTCGTGGTCGTGGGATATATCACATTGCAATTGGAGGGTATTAAGAAGTGAGTGAGTGAATGAGTGAGTCAGTTCCGCCAGGTGAAAAAGCATGGGAGTTCACGCGTTCTCACTCGAAGGTGGAATAGTGGAAGAGTGTGATGTGAAAGTGAGGCTGACGGGTTGTGTGTCCCTTGGGGAGGAGGAGGAGGAGTGAAACAAGTGAGATTCGTAGCCAGGCGCGCTAAGCCTATTCTAGGATGGTTTAAGCTTTGCGATTTGCGGAGAATATTTGAGTTTACTTAAATTTGCTGAGTCATTTGAAAAATGCTGAGCGAGAAGAAGACGGGAACAGAGAGAGAATCCGACCTTCCCGGCCATGTTCAGCCGCTCGGGGGGGCAAAGGGGCGAGGCGAGGTGAGGTGAGGTGGGCGAGAGAGAGAGAGAACTGGTTTCTGATCCGGTACTAGTAATCAGTGGACTCGGATAAAGCCATAACTAAATACTGCAGCTGATCAGAATCATACTCGAGGCTTGAAGCGGGGGGTGCAGGCCCAGGTAGAAGAAGAAGAAGTGCATAAAGTCCTGTGATTGGTGCTGTACTACTTGTATCTGGCAGGAAGTGAGACAGTGTTTTTTTCTTCTTTGCTGGCTGGACACTTTGTGTAACAATGGCTGTTAGCCTCTGATAACTTATTGCCAGATAGGACTACGGTACGGTACCCTACTTTTCTGTACGGTACGGGTAAGCAACCGAAGTACCGTAGCATAGGCCTAGTCAGTAAAAATCCGCATATAGCTCTTCCTCTACCGGTACTACTGCGCCTTATCGTGAGTTTAGTTAGTTTTGGGGATGATAACCTGATTTCTAACCAAATGGGCTATTGCGTGGTGTGTGTGCACTGCCTTCCGCCCCCCATCAATCGGGTATCCTCCGCACAGTAAGTAATATAGTTATAGTCGCATCGTTCGTTGGTCCGCACTACCGTACTTTGTAACCGTCTGCACGCTCAGCTTTTTCCGATCAATTTCACCCCGAACCAAAAAAGACTGACCACATAGGGTAGAACTATTTGACCTTGCATGCACCTTCATTCCCCTCAGGTAGCAATTCCCGGAGGGGAAAGGTGAGAGTGGAGCAGGAATGAGTGTTCTCGTGCAAACACGCCACAATTTCCTGGGTTTGAGTGGGGCGCTCGCCCCCCTCAGGCATTCTAAGCAAATAGCAGGAAGAAGGTGATGAAGATGAAGATGAAGGATCGTCCGGAGACACATTGTTCGTACGGAGCAAGTAGAATATCACGCACCGGAGCACACGGATCCAGTACGGCACCCGAAGAATGGTTTGACTCAATTCGGTAGGGAGCCGTTTTTAGTACTAGTAGGTACTGTAGTTCTATGATAATAATATTATGATACCAGTATTTCTAGCGTTCTCCACAAATCAAAGGTTGTCACCAGCTCACCGCTTTTCATTCCGCCGGGTTTTTACTTGCTACTCGTTACAATACGCACCACCCCCTCTTCTTCTTCTTATCCTTCTTCTTCCTCCCATCCGGAGCTAGCAGTACTGTAAGGAATTATTTATTTATTTATTTAGCCCCATTCTTCGGTGGCTAATCACGACGTGTTAACACGCCAAGAGCCACTTAGCATATCTGAAGTCTTGTAGGGGGAGAATCCAACTACTGAATGCCCCCGCTCCCCGGTAATAACAGTACCGTACAATAACCTGTTAGCATTCAGCCAGGTGCATGCGCGCAGATTAATAAGTGGAGTCTTACCACTGACTGAAGATCGGCCTTTTCTTTCTTTTTTTTTAAAAAATAAATAAATAGTAATAATAATAATAAATAAATAAATAAAAATACCAGATGCGGTCTTTGGTTATTTATGCGGGGCGAGAGGAAGATACCGGTAATACCGGTAGCAGAAACAGCAGAAGTGCAAGAGATGAAGAAGGAGGAGAAGTAGGAGGAGGAAGAAGAAGAAACTCCGCCCCCAAACTCAACATTCCACACACACACACACACACACACGCCATATGCCTGGATTGGCGGTGTCTCCAAAATAAATTTGATAAACACAAACACAACAGGGCCTCAGGCTCGCCAAGGAAAAGATAACCCATCTCTTGTGATTCAAAGACTTTTTTTTTCTTTCTCTTCTTCCAAACAAACTGACCAACTAAGATAAATTGCACGCCTAGACTACCGATACCTTAAAGCGGCGATGCCTAAGGCAAGCCCATATGCAAGCGTTTACCTCGATTTTACTACTGGTCAAGCCTAACTATCACGGGTTAGACACAGCAGCGAGAAGGGATAGATAGGGCGCACGGATCCGGTACTTGGAAAAAGTAAGGTATGATATATAGCTTTTTGTTAGTTACACCGGGAAAGCCCTACCTACCAAGAGAGAGGGACGAGACATCAGACTCTTTCTTGCTTTAAAAAAAAAAGGACCCTGGCTGGCTGGCTGGCTAGCTGGGTAACCTTTCCCACTTTACGGTAAGCGACAATCTTGCATCGGCGCAGGCCTCTTTTTTTTTTTTTTGTAATCTTTTGATATTATTATTATTATTATTCTCCCAGGCGAATTTCTGATCGCACTTGAGGCTTTCAATAGGCTATCATACCTGCAGTGCCCACTATAGGGCGGGAGGGGGAAAGGAGGAGGAGGATGGAAAATAGGTATGATATTACCATACAACTCGAATAAGCCCCGCGAAATTAAGTTTCGATATTAGAAATATACTATACTTCTACGAGTACGGCAATGAGTGGTTGTTGAGGGCGGGACGGGGGTGATCTGTTCTGTGTGTGGTGGTGGTGGCATGTACCGTAGGAGGAGGAGGAGGCTCTCCCGGTATTGCGCAGATTGCAATGTATCAGAAACGGAACGTTGTTGCCACGACGGTAGTTGAAAGGACCACGGGTATACGGTAGTGATGGTTAACGAAGGCTTGCGGTACCCGCACTTACAGTATATAGCTTTGTACCGGTACGCAGGAAAAGGAAAAGAAAAAGAAAAAAAAAAGATACTGTACGAGTACCGCATGATAAGTAAGGGGAGGAAAGGAAAGCAGGAAAGAAAGAGAAAGTAAAATAAGATAAAATAAATAAATAAAACCCCTATCATAATTTATAATTTGTACAAACGAGGGTCTAACTAATAAAGGTTCCCCCATAATACCAATGATAATATCGTACTCGTACTATAACCATTATCAGCACAGGTTTTGACGTGTAATACCGGTAAGAGTACAAGTACTGACTGCGCTGGGCTAGGCTACCGATATAATACTTAGTATAATACACCTCCGCCCTTTCCCTTCTCCCCCGGACTAGGCTCCAGGTTATTATTATGGGTCCTGCGTTGTTTTCCTTATCTTTTGCCAGTCCCATAGAGATTGGTAGGCCTTATTAATGAGCACTAACCTAGATCTTCGTATTATAGTTCAGTTGCTTATTGTAAACCCAGCCAACTTAGTTCGACCTAGCCGCGCAGGTAATACTCGTATAGTGAACAGATAGGGAGAGGCAGGCGACTCTAGCTAGGTTGGCAAGGTCATGTCATTCCAATATATCTTCTTTGTCCATAGGATAATAAAAGAGACTGGTGCCGCTGGGGCGGTCAAGGTGGGTCCGAAACCGGAGTACTGTACGTTCCTTCAAATGCCGAGCTTACGGTACAGTACTAGTTATCCACTCTGGCGCAAGTAATCCACCGTCCTCTTTCTATCATGCTCGTTACTTGTACTAGCACAAGTAATGTAGAGTATGATACATTGTAGAGATAAAGTATCGTACTGTATGAGTCCGGCATTCTGACAATCGTTCCCCACCCCACCACCCTCAATCCCTCCTCCTTCCTCCTTTCCCCTACCCCCGCGCTTTCCATACAGACTGGGTGATAGAGAGAGGGATCCATTGATAAAAGAGGAGCACCCGAAATTTTGAGTTACTGTAGTTTTCAAGAGCTGGGCGCATATGTAAGTTTAGTGGGTCATTATCATACCGAAAGCATTTCTCTTTTTTACTTTTTCTGCTTAGTCTAGCTTCCTACGGTATTATTATTATCATCATCATCAGATTCTTTTTTATACTTTTTATCACCAAACCATCCTAACCCTATGGCCATTCAGGCCTTTTACAGGGAACGATTCCGATTATTCTTATTGAGTGGGCCCAGTTATGTATTTGTTTTATTGATTCATTTCGAAAGAAGGCAGAAAGGGAAAGGAAAGGAAAAGGAAAAGGAAAAAGCAACAACACCGCGTTGCCCATTGGGATTACCGTATTTATTATTACCGATAGCCAATCCATCGGGGTCGCTGACCGGCTTGGCCAGGGCTAGGGGTTTCCTGTCCAAATGGGGTCGTACAATCTAAGCAGATCCAACTAGCCAACCAAACCAACCAACCAAGGTTGAGGTGCCGTGTCTGGGCAAAAGGTTAAAAGTGAAGTGGGGGTACGGTATCGGTATGTGGAATAAGACAGAGGACAAGGAGGGGGGGTGGAGTGGAGGAAATCAGGACAAGGCAGGCAAGGCAAGAGAGAGAGGAGGAAGAGGAAGAGGAAAAAGTAGAAAAGAAAAGAAAAGAAGAAAAAAGGTTGCGGGTGCAGAACAAGACATTGTCAGTTTGGTTGTGCCTCAGATATGGTACGATACCGGAATTATCAACGAGCATCGGCCAGAGCAGCACAAGCACGAACCCTGCAAAAAAATATTCCCATCAGATTACTTATCTATTTCGTTTCCCGACGAACCGAGGGTCCCAAGTAATCCTTTTTTTTTTTTTTGTCTCGAGTCCTTTTTCTCTTCGCTCTCTTCCTTCTCCTCCTCCTCTCGCTAGCCGACGTTTCCTACTGGTCGTGGCACAAACTGGTATCTCGCACTGTTTCGGCGAATCCGTTCAAAGGGCCTTCGGCCAGGCTTCTACATGAACGGCACATACCTGCCTCCTGCCTACGAGTACCGTTACTTGCCTACCTAGCCTACCTACCTTACCTACCTATCATACCCTAACCGCGCATACGGTAGTCATTTCCCTCATAGAGCACTTGCCTAAACACGAGCAAAAGTCCTCATCAAATAGCTTACTATATTGCCGTATCATCCACGTTATGGGGAATGCACTCTTTTTTTCTTCTTCTCATAATATGAAGTGTATCAATCTGAATGACTAAACCATTATATTATCAAAAAGAAATATCATACCTGAGGCAGAAAGGGCTCCACTTCTACCCGCACTTGTGGTGGTTGGTGGTGGTGGTGGGGGGGAGGCTAAGGCAAGGTAAGGTAAGGTAAGGTAATGGATTGCACATTCATAAATAAACCGACTTGAAAAGGTTGAATTTCTCCGACTGCCCCCAACATGACATGCCAGCAGAACCTGTGGCACTCACTCCCTCACTCACTCGCTTCTTCGCTGGTGTCTTAAATTTGGTGGCGGTGGGTGTGGGTCACACAGTTGTTTACCTCATATATATATATTTTTGTAATTTATTCACCTTGCTGTACTGTACTCGTACTTCGTTTTCATATGCTAGGGTAGCACAGCACAGTGCCATGATAGCCACTTTCAGAAACCCAGAGTTACTTGCAACCGTACACGGTATTGGATGGATGAATGGATGAATGCGAAGCTGCCGTTTGTCATCATCTCAGCTTTCCAGAAATATTGGGGGGGGGAAGGGAGGTGAATGGTATTGAAACATAATTAATAAATATGGTACAAGTGAAAGTACAGTATAGTACTAGTACAAACACCTGGTGAGATGTTTTTTCATAATAATAATAATAATAATAATAATAATAATAATACAGCACCGGTAGAAGACAAGATACAAGTAAGCCAACTAACAAAAAGGAAATCCCTGTCTTGTAACTGTACTGTACGAAAACATCTCACCTAATACAGTACGTACACTCTATTGTACAGTACTTTATTCTGGGTGGCACTCACTTTCAGATGATAATATTAATCTATCAAGTTACATTAAAGCCAGTGAGCGCACGTGGGAAATATAGTGAAATAAAATCGCCGAGTCGATCCTGCTTTATTAGGCACAATTGCTGAAGAGGGTGGAGGAGGGGGGGAGGGGGGATCGATAGAGAGAGAATATAATCAGTTGATGAAACATTTCACCTAGGATGGATATAATGCCCAGCAGTAAATGGGAGGGAGGGGGTATGATAATAAGAGAAAAATGCAAAAAGAGGTAAAAATTTTTTTTTTTTAAAAAATGACACCTGTGCGATCCGATTTCAACATAGACTACTCTACTGTACTATATTTTCCTATCTGTTATAGAATATGTGCATACCGGGACGGGAGAGAGAAGAGGGAATGGTGATCAAAAATTAAAATTAAAAAATTAAAAAAACAACTTTTAAATTCCAATCAATTTGCAAAAAATCCCCCAAATTTACTCAAGGTGTCAATCAATCAATCAATCATTTAGTTAATCAATCAATCCAATGGCAGGGTGGTATTAATATATATATATATTATCATAACCTTTTGATCTCGGGCAATGTTATATATGCGCGCGCCCTATATCGACGCCAGCTGCTTAGAAAAAGGAAATCGGAATGGCGGCGGAAGATCTTGATGGTTCTTCTTCTTCTTCTTCTTCTTCTTCTCTGCTTCTTTTCCTTCTTTTTCTTTTTCTTTTCTCTCTATGATAGAAGAGAAGAGGAGGAAGGAAGGAGGCGATGCAATTATGGCTGGCTGGTTGATTCAGATCAAATCTTGAATACAGTATGCCATTTCCATTCCTTCCCTCTTCTCTCATTCTTTCTTCCTCTTCACGGGGTACAGTACAGTATCATACTCTCCATTCATGCCTCCCTCCCTCCCTCCCTCCCTCGCATTGCGTTGGACAAAGTTTTATAAGAGAGCATTCGGTTTTATGTGTTATATACAAAAGTTTGAAGTTTGTATACCTTTTTTTCTTTTTTCCCCCGTTGAGGCCACATTCCTCAAGGTTAAAAGGAGAGGAGGAGGAGTTTGATACCGGTAGAAGGATAGTAGAAGCGGGGAAAGTGTGAAATTCCTCAGGGAGAAAACCCCCCCCTAGAAACACACCAAGAGGAGCAACATTAGAGGTGGAGCCTAACTCGCTCACTCGCCCAAACTCACCGGTACGGGTATCATACAGTTATGCTTCAGCCCAAAATTATGTATGATATTGAACATGCATTAATAAAACGGTGGGCGTCTCTCTACCCTTTCCTTTTTTTCCTTTTCCCCCTCCTTTTTCTTTTGACGGACAAACCGATTGTCACGTACCATACAGCTACTGTACCGTACCGTACTGTGCCCCCTGAGGTGGGAGGGGAGGGCAGACAGGGAGTCAGTTTGAATCGGGCAATAGGCGCAAAGCAATTAACCTTTTCTACTCCTTGATACGGTATGATACTTCTGATAACAATCGAATGAAATTTAGCGGAGGATAGAATAAAATTTAAAATTTCACACCGGAGGTTTTTATCGTAGTGACAGCAAACTGGTATGATGATAGGTAATAGGTTTCTAACCGGTACATACCGGAATCAAGGACCGTTCGTTTGCCCCCCCCCCCTCTCCCCCTCCGTCTCAATTGTGGGTGAAGAAGAAGAGGAAGAATAATCTGTTATCTATTTCAAAAAAAAGGTCGTCGTCAAATCAGTATTTTAGTGTTTCCCTTTCTCGAACGTAATCTCCCATTACTGTATGTAACTAACTTTCTTTTTCGTTGTTTCTTTTTTTTTATATTTATTACTTTTTTTTTACTTTTTAGAAACTGTGGATTTCACCCTTTTTTATCATAGTTAGAGAGAACCAATTTGAGCTCACCCCCTAACCTACTTTGTACCATGGCGTTGATTTGACTTTTCCTTGGGAGGGAGACAAACTAGTCTAATGACCATTTGAGTGAACGATAATGGTAATAATAATAATAATAATAGGATACTTTCAAATAGAGTTTATATATATATATTCATTTATTCCACAGTAATAGTTTACAGTCTGATGAAAGATGGGGTTGTTCCCGGGACATGGGTTGACAGGCAGGAGGAGGACATGAGGGAGAAGGAAGGAAGGAAGGATGGGATGGTTCCTTGTTACACGCAACAGGTAAAGTACCCGAACATTCGAAATTTTGTACCATACCGTAGGCGGGTGCACTGATGTGCACAGACAATTGGCCATAAAGTTACACTCGTTTGAATCCTCGGCGCTCGAGTGCTGTACGTACGGTACTTTGTACCAGGACTTTCCTACCTGCAACAAAGTGCGGTACGGCATGATGCCCATGGAATTTTCCGTAGGCCAGCCGAGAGAGGAGCTGAGAGGGTTCGCTCGGGCCATTGGCGGTGACTAGGGTGTGTTTGTGTGTGGGTTGGGGGGCTTCCGGTGTATGATTCGGGTGTGTTCCGGGGAGCTGGGTGAAAAAAAGACTGACACAAACACTATAAATTACGGGGGCCATCCATTTGTGGTTAGCGAGGGGAGTTGGCTTCTGCTTACGTATTAATTGAGCCACATGCCCCGTGCTTTTTATTTAACCTTTTGATGAAAGAGAGAGAGATTTCCCCTCCACGGTAACCCGTTCTATGATATAGTTAGGAAGTGGACGGCAGCATGATCTGATGCCTCCCTATGATACTACAACCGAGCATGTCAACCCTGACCCTAGGCTAATATTGGGGAGAGCCACAACGGTGCAAGGGTAGGGTTGGATCCCATTAACCGGAACAAACAGGGATAAATCTGGCCGGTTAACCTTCAAATAACTGTTCCCTAATTTCTTGTCGGGCCTTTTAAGTGTTATCACAGTACCACTCCCACAGCACTATGCCGGTGCTTTCCCAGAGTGCTTGGATACCGTAGTATAAAACCTTAATATCAGGCTAGCTTTCCCACCCACATAGCACAGCCCAGTCTACCGGATACGATGCCCCCCCCCAACCTGTAGCCCAGATAGCTGTCATATCCGATCACACCACACTATGACCAAAACAGCCATTATATAATTTTTTATTATTATTATTTTCAAATTTCAAACATCCTTAATTGCACAGACATGGGATGCAGGGTGTGTACTGTATTTCGAGGGGGCGGGCAAAGTATGAAGTCTTGTCATATGGAATCTACACATTTTCCCATATTGACATACTCCATGTCCTGTGCTCTCCCTCTACTAGTATATACCCACTCGCTCGGTGCTATAATAGCAAGGAAGGTGGAACTCGACATTCTGAGAGTGGAGAAATAGCCTTTCCTCCCCTCCGCTCGGGTATGGTGTGAAAGATGGCAGAGGAGGTGGAGCGTAGAGTAGGTTGCTGATAGACCTTAGCCGATCGAGCACTCTGTTCAACTAAAAGTCTATCGTCGTTGTCGTATTTGGCGAAGATCATTTCCTGAATGGCTCAGGAAGCCTAGGAAGGGTGGAAGGGACGGAAATCGCCGATGCGCCCCATGTGAATCAACTCCTAAACAACGTAATAAAACCGCCCTCTTTAGTACGATACACTTAATCTTTCCTTCCCGGCCTGTGGAGTCCCCCAACATTTAATTATTTTCCTCATCCGGAATTGGATTGGATTCGGTATTGATCCATTTATGACCAAGGGGAAGGAAATGGTAAGAAGGGAAGGAAGGAAAAAGAAAAAAAGGAGAGAAGAAGGCAAAGAAAGAAAGACAAGGCTTTGTGTGCAGCAGCACTCTTGGACAGTGAGGGTGAGCTCGGGGGTGGGAAGAGGGGAAAATCGGTAGCCCGCTGCGAAATTGTAATGAGAAGGCCTAGCAGAGCCTCGGTAGCTATTGGTGTTTCCATGGTCCAGTTAAATTCGTTTGTGTGCGTACTGGCAGGCGCTCTTTCTCGTTCGTCGTGCGAGGCAGTAGGGAAAGTGCCGGTAAATAGTGCAGCGCCTTACAAAAGTATGAATGGCGCAATAATCTGGTTGGAAAGGGAAAGGAAAACAAGATTAGTTGCCAGAGCCCGTTGTGGATAACCGGTTCGGATGGGTAGGGAGGGGTGTTACCCCAAGGGAGGCCTCTGGATTGAGTTGACTTCACTTACCCAGCAGTCATCTGTCCAGAACATACTCGAGTATTGTATTGGACTTGCGCGGCCCGGTTGAAGTCATGCACCCAGACAGAGAGATTGATCGGTGGACCAATCAGGCAAGAGGACACTCAATATCTTTTGCTCTCCAGCTGGCTAGTGGGTGACTAAGGTGGCCACAGCGCGATCCCGACTCAGTCGTGCGAGTGCTTGGGGAGAGGCAACTCCTCAGGTTCTCGGGGGAAGCCTCTTGAATGAGGTGGTACAGCAGAAGTATCATAACTTATAAATGCTTCTGCTCGGGTACCGTATCGTAGCATACAAGGCTGATCATCCCAACTCTGGTAAACCACAATAAGGCGGCCCTCTTGGCAGGTTACGGTATGGAGGGCAATGCAAGAGCCTGGAACAGGACTGGTAGAGTTTTCTACCGTATTGTACTAGTACTCGAGTACCATACCCGTATTTTAAGTTACTACCTATCAGAGCCAGACGACTCATGTGCCGCGACGTCGTCTCCATTATATGCGCTCTCGTTAGGTAACTTAAGAAGTGTCGAGTCTAAAATATCAGCAGGAGCGGTGGTAGTAGCATCATAGCGCTCGACTCGCCTTTTCGTTTCGGGAACCAACGAAATCCCAGTCCCACCTGGCTCTCTTGATCCCCCCCCCCCTTCGCCCTCCCCCCTTCATTCTGATAATATCATGGCCACTTTTTCTGCCCTTGGATATCATACCGTTATCATACTCGCCCTGAGCTGAGGAGGGGAAAGGGGAGGAGAGTGTGTAGTTTCCATTCGCCCCACTGTTTCCGGCCGCAATCATTTTTTTAAACTTTCCAAATCGCCCTTTTCCATATCACAAACAAAGAGAGCCTATCATGCATAATAATAACGATAAATAATTGCTGGATAACGGATCCTGTACAGTCAGCATTTCCTTGTTTCGTGGCGTTATTAGGGCGGGTTAGCGGCAAAATGGGAGAATATTTGTCGGTAAATAGCAAAGGAAATCGTTTCAATTACTGTAGTCGACCGGAGGACGGGTTCCGACGCATACAGTAGTGCATTACAACTTGATACCATGCTTCTCGCTCTTTATCCACTAAGCTTTAGAGTATGATGTGTGTCTTATTCATTTCTACGGTACTCGAGTATGATACTAAGTACGATAGCTTGTGAGGCTTAACCTAAGGTCGTGCTGTTTTTGTTTTTTTTTCCATTTTTTCCCTTCCTCTTTTCTTATTCTATGATAGTGCACCAGCATCATCATATGGACAGATCCAAACCTCTTTCTCTCTTTTTCTTTTTCTTCCTCCTTCTCTCTTTTTCTTTCTTTCCTCTGCTTCAGTCATAAAAGGCGGAGCAACATGGTTTCCTGTTTTCATGTCTCTTTGTTTTCAATGTTTTCATTCCTTCATTGTGGACTCGTGCGCGCATTATATCTTACTGGGAGCCTTTGACGCCCTTTTTTATTTTGTTTTATTGCTCTAGGAGCGCTGTTGTGATCTGTTATTATGCTGTGCACCATTTCTATTCCCTTCACCTTTTGAGGGGTAGTTGGCCGAGCTTTCATTCTCGTTTAATATGATTTGGTCTAGTACGGTGCAGTTCTCTTCGAGTCAGCTGAGAGGGGATAAGGGCAACGAGAGAGGAGATATAGTCTACCGTGGGAAATGTGGTGATATCAGAGGGCACAAGCAGCAGTTGGAGCAGGCAGCTGAGCCTGCGCCATGGCATCGGTGCTAACGGCTAGCGCGCCCCATTCTCATATTTTTCTTCTTCTTCTTTTCTTTTCCTTGCTTATAGAGATTTTTTTTTGTTAGAGGGTGGGAACTTCTCGTGAACTGTGGTTACAACCAGTTAATCGACTCCCTTGGCAGAGGCATTGCATTGATTGATTTCCCTGGAAGGTTGGAGGCAAAATAGCGGTATCATACCTTAGAAGAGTACCGTAGCTGATGTTGAAAGGTGATTCGCACGGATAACAGCCCAGTCAGGCTCCAGCTAGCGTAGCGTACCGTACTCGTAACACTGCTTACACTACACTAGGGTGGACTGTAGGAGTATAATATCAGCGATATGATAGGTATTTAGAAATTCTTTTTTAGTACTCAGTGAGAGCAGCTTAGAGGACCTTTTTCACGCTCATTATTCCGCCACTTTCTCTTCGCTCAACCGGGAATACGGCAGTGATCGGTTGTACGAGGTTTCAAGTGCGGCAAGGATTTCATTTGCTGTCATTTATTTATCTGTTTTATTCTTTTATCGCTGGGAGCCCCAAGTTGTCTGTCCTCTTTCTTTCCTTTTTCTGTTCTGCCTTTTTTTTTTCCTTTTTCCCCCTTCCCTCTTCTTATACTAACTAATTATCTCTTACCGTTCTCGTCCTCGTTGTACGTCGTACTAGACCTTTCCGGCCCTGTTTCTAAATACCGTTCTCCTCGTCGTTCACCGTTTTATGCTCCTCTTTCTCTTCTTCCGCTTCCTTCCTCCTACCTCCCTCGCCCAACCCTTCTTCCACCACCCTTCTGCTCTCTTTTGTTCCCACTTCTACTGCGTCTACCACCACCTCCATCTTACCTCTCCCACATTCCCTCCCTACTAAACCCTGTGACCGTTGCTTCTACTATTGCTGGTACTACTGTTGTCTCCTCTTACTACCCCGGCACCACAACCCTCTTCAACCTCTGCCACCAAGCTTCCTCTTCCTCTTATCTTTAGGGTGGAGGTTGTTTGATATCATACCAGCGATCGATATCAGACAAACTCTCATCTAGGAAATCGTCTCGGTAAGTCCTATGATTTCTACTTTGTGTTTATGCTGTCGTCACCCTTACCTTTTGTATGCTTCATTTTTTTTCTTATTTTTTCCCACGATATCCTGAGCTGCACCTGCCATTCTCACTAAAACCAATACCCCGGGAGAAAAGAAAAGAAAAAATACTGAGCATTTCCTTATGGTTCCGTTTTCCGCTGCTGATATCTATGCCTCCTTACATTCATTTCCCTCCTGTAGTAGGCCTATTGGGTATTTGTTTTTTATCTCCTGTATATATTTCACCCCTTTCACCCGCTCCATCATGAGCTTTTTCCCGCCGTGGCCCGCTTTCTTTTTGGGTTTGTTTTCATTATGACAATTATTGCCATATTTTTGCGCACCAAGCACTACTGTTTTTATATATCCACATTCATGCCACAGTATGTTGTGCCCCCCAGATTGTTACCGCACCTATGCATACCCATAAATTTTAAACCCCCAAATACCCACCCTTCACGCTTACATACGTGGGATATTCACCTCCCCCCCCCTCCCGTCGAGTGACCTTTACTCGAATTCCAATTATATCTCTCATTCCTCATTGATTACAACACTAATTTCCGGTAGCTATTACATAGTTACTGAAGTTTTACTTTTAGGTCTGCGATTGTCCTCATCGTCCGGATCTAGTCGTAAAGCACTACGAAGGATTGGACACATTTAGCGAATACTTGCATCCGTCTAAGAACAGATAGCAAACAATTTATTACCTTAGCTACTTTGGTAGGTACTTGTCCCCCCCCTCCTCTCCCGAAAAACCATACTCGATACAATCAATCCCTTCATCTTTTCCCCTTCCCTCTCCCAGTTCTCCTTCGCACCCACGCCTCGCACCCACGACATACACCACCACCACCCCTTCCTTCTTTTTTTCCTTCTTTCTGCCTTCGTATTTTTTCTGCACAACACACTAAGCAGTGTTAACAAGAATTTTGTACACAGCCATACTGCATCGCTTTTATAATTCGACTCGGACCTCCTCTCTAGGCTGAGGCCACAAATACCAATCATTGAATATCTACTGGCACACCAGGGCAGCTCGACCCCGCAGCTCAGCCCCCCGCTGCCGGCCATGACGAACGACCAAAAGTCCCTCGCCGAAAAAGAAGAGGTATTCCTGGGTCCCACCACCGCCGAGACAGATGAATTCTACGCCTACCAACGCGACAATCCGGGGAAAGAGAAGGCCGAATACCTTCAATGGTTCGAGGGCAAGTTTGGCAAAGAGATCGAATTGAGGCGGAGAAGGTCCGACCAACCATCTGATCTTGAATATATGGTCATAAAGAAGAGATCCAAGTATCGGGAGCGTATCGGGATTGAAAGTGAGAAACTTGTAACCTACTACGAGAATAATCCCAAAAAAACATACCGTGAGCTCGCTTCCTGGTTTCAAAAAC
>Ga0307509_10000067_pt1 | contig 142239 bp, 140 predicted proteins | sample 10_EM_MG_FD_202245 | JGI IMG/M metagenome (GOLD analysis project Ga0307509, IMG submission 202245) | Populus trichocarpa ectomycorrhiza microbial communities from riparian zone in the Pacific Northwest, United States - 10_EM | ecosystem: Host-associated > Plants > Roots > Unclassified... | reverse complement strand
TCTCAGGAAGAGTAGGTACGGCGTCTGGTGGCGTCCTGAGGATTAGGTGCTGCGTCTGGTTGCGTCCTGAGGATTGGGTGGTGCGTCTGGTTGCGTCCTGAGGATTTGGTGCTGCGTCTGGTTGCGTTCTGAGGATTAGGTGCTGCGTCTGGTTGCGTCCTGAGTGGTAGGTGTGCGCCCGGTGCGTCCTGAGTATTAGGTGTGCGCCCGGTACGTCCTGATTCGCGATTGACGTTCTGTGCGTCAGGTGCGTCTGACGCACAGGGCGCACAGGACGCAGGCTAGTATTTTTGCTGATGATAGAGGTTGCGGAGAGTAGTTTGCAAGGCAGCTGTAGTTGTGGAGAGAAAATTATCGGGCCTGCTCCTGGTATTAGTGTCCTGGGTGTAACAATCCTACTCTGGTGGAGTTTAGTTATGCAACAGGTAACAAACCGCGAGAGTATTCTTCTTTCCGAGATTACTTATAATCTCTTCTTTCGTTCTTAGACTATCTTATAATCTTCGTATCTCACACCAATGTCTTATTGGGGAGAGATGGTGAGGGAACTTCTTCTTATCGTAATCTCTTCTCACCTGAGAGAGATGTGAGACTGTCCTTGTTTTAACAAGGTCGGAGTAGCTCTGACGCTTTAAGAGCTAGGTTGCTTGCATACAAGTGAGAGGTAAAGGTAAAGGTAACGGTAAAGTTATATTGTAAGAAAGTACTTAGATGGTAGCGTGAAGAGCTCTAACTACTGTGACTGAGTCTCCCCTTTATATAGACTCTTCACGCCAACAACCCTAACCCTGGTGACTCATAACTCAAGTCACACGGTCATATGACTCATAATGAGTCATGCCCTAAATTCATCAGATGACTCTTATGAGTCACTGCGCAACATGCCGTAAACCAATCATATAACATAAAACATATCAGGTGTGCAAAGTGCGTCACCTGCGTGGAACTCATGACCCATAATATGAGTCACGTGTGAAAGTCATTACATCATTATGACTCACAACCGTAAGTCATAGAAACATCAACCAATCATAATATAACGATGATACGCAAGTGCGAGTCATGTGAGAACTATGAGTCAACTGACTGCATAGCGTGAAACATAAACATACCTTATGACTAATAACTATTAGTCATGTGAAATCTGCCTTGCTTAGTCATGATTTGTGACACTGGGTGGGAATTGCTGATATGGAGTGGAGATTTGGTGGAAGCGGGAGGAGGCCAGATTTCTTCCAATTGCTAATAGTCAATGATGGGATATATTCCCATACATCTGCCATCATATATATCGATGCTAAAATATCCAACTTTGGGGCAGAAATTCCATGGCGGTTAAAGTACTGTACCATATAATTTGCATATTGATGCCGGTATGCTGCTTTAAACAAGGCAATAATACCTTGATCGAGGGGTTGTAGTTTGGAGGCTGAGTTTGGTGGTAGATAGAGTAGCTTCAGGTGAGTAAGAGTTGGAGGTATTGGGCCTTCGTAGTTGTCAGGGGGTGAATTGGGGTGCGGGTGACTTGGAAAATTGTCGGTAATAAGAATGATTTTTCTTCCTTGAATTCGCATCTTGTCATTTAGGTTCCTCAACTACTCATACCATAGCCCACTCAACATCCAAGCCTTCTTATTATATCGATAGGTAACAGGAATGTTATGGGGATTGACCATATGGCGACATAATACATGTGGGTTCTGGGCCCGGGCTATAACTGTTAATCTTTCCTTCTCACTTCCATCCGCATTTACTGAGTGAAAGGTTGTGATCGATATTTTATCTAGCTTGACTCCTGCTAGAACCTTTCCTGGTACTTTCTTAACGTTAGAGTAAGCAGGCTGCTTGTTATACTGTAATCCACTTTCATTACAGTTCCAAATATCTTGAAGCCTGTAGGACAAGAGCTCCGCCTGGATTTCCTTCTGTGCATTTTGGATAATCTTTGCATTTGTACTTCCAGCCTCCCCATGCCTTTTCAGCCTTCCAATCATTGCTCGTGCTTTGAATTTCTGTAATCAGCCAGTGGATAACACAAAGCCTGTATAGTCTTCGTCACAGCCGATTGGGATAAGCTTAGTCTGAATAACTTCAGCTTGGGCTCAGATAACATCATCGGTAACAGGGACATTGGCAAATTCAGCCGCATCTACCCACTTTGCTAGCAAGAACTCAAGCATGGAGAATAAGGCTGCTCGTTTTTTTTTCATTTGTCCCTTAGCTCCTAATAAATTACTAACTGTTAGTCCTATTACTGTTGGCATTTGTGAAGATATAACCTTATACAATTATACTGAACATTATCTCTAAACTTTGAGTCTATAAGCACAATTTACACAGAAAAACTATACATACCACTCGGCTTTCTTTTCTGAAGTTTGTCTTTCCAGCCTTTCAGATGCTCAGAAAGGCTTGAGAGTGGAAGTGGGCGGCCATCCTCTCGGGGTGAGCACTCTGGCAATTCCGCAAATTTTCCCAAGGTCATTTCTGGATACTGCGATCGAAGAACACACAGGTCATACTTCTGAGATTGGGTAAGACCTTTTGGAGCTTTCAGAGGCATTGGGTTTTCTCCTCCTTTACCAGGAGGCTGATTCTTCGCTCTTCTTGCAGTGCTGTGGAAATTCGAAATATACTTCGGGTTTCTTGGATTGAAGAAAGAATTCTCGGTGATCTTCAGCTTTCTCTCATTTTTCACTTTTCCCGCTTTCACTATACATATCATACTAGTTCTAGTACCTTTCTTCATCACACCTTGCTTACTAATATTCTCTGGCACATCTGAATTATTCGCTGTAATGGAATCTCGTTATAACGAAAAGAAAAATCTGTTCTCTTGGCTTTCGTTACAACGAGGTGCGACTGTATCTTCAAGGCTTGGTGCTGCAGAGTGCAGGCGAAAAAAAAAGCCAGGATTTTTGGATACAGTACTTTTAATTTTTGCAAGTGCTCGTGCCTCTCCGCCAGGATTTAGCACTGGCGGGCGGCACAAAGTTCATTTCCACTCAAGGGGCATCATACTTGCGCCTTCGAATTGAAGCCGGACACGGGTGGGAATTCCCAGGCAAAGTGCACAGCTTCACCCCCTGCTGCGCGAGAAGTTTGATTTTTGTGGTGTGTGTACTGTAGCTGGTACGGGGGCCTAAATCAGAGAAAACCAGCATACCTGGAGGCAGACCAGAGAGGCCTGTGAGCTTCAGTAAGTTTTGTGGCGACTTATTTATTTTACAAAAAGTTTCCCAAGTGGCTAGGTTTCTGTTTGCACACGATCAGTGCCGGCGCTCATAACCTACCGTACCGGTATCCTTCAGAAGAAAAGGATTTGCGCCACCCACTAGGACAAATTGGGTCGGCGGGGAAGCACAAGTGCACGGGCGGCATGGACCCCGTAGAATCAGGTCTTGTGGCTTGTGTGCGGCACTCTCGAGCGCCGGTATATGATTATGATATATCTAGAAATAGAGAAAAGGCCTCTTAGAACCAAGCAAGTCTTTTTCTCTGATCCCGGACGCTTTACGAATTGACGGGTGGAGGCAGATTGTCTGGGGCTGGGTATTCATTGTGGTTTAATAATAGTATGTTAATTTGATAAAAAGTGGGATTATTAATACAGGTTAATAACTTAACAAGATATCCACCAACCTCTCCACGATACCAAAAGTGCGATCTAGAGAACTTGAGATATATTCCGATTTCCTCTCGGTCATCTATCATATAAAACCCGTAAAATAATTCTCATCAGAGCAGTGGCTGAGATCCTTTTAGAGAATGAAGTTGGACATTATTATTACCTTGGCAAACTCTTCGTACTCTTCGTACTCGAGTACATCTAGTACGGTACCGTACTCCGGATACAGACGTCGCTCACCATACCGCAGAAACTAGAATGATTGGATCACGCTACTTCGTACTGTAACCGCAGGACGTCCCGAACCTCTCCCCCCCCCCCTCCCCCTTGAATTACGGGAGAAATAGCACAAGCGGAAAAGGTCATTTTCTTTCATCCCCCTCAGTTGAGGCAAATAAAGCGAAAATTACAAGTACAGTATCATACATCCGGACCCTTTGCTCGGAGAGGCAACTCCAACGTCCGTTGCGGGGTATGATATTCAATTGTTTTCCAGTTTTCTAGAGGATGTGCTTCTTTGTTTTCCTTAACAAGCGGTGCCCTACCGATATTGTGCTCCGGGTCCCGCAGTATCGCGGCTGGCAGGTCTCACACACGGCACAGCCCCGTCCGCAAAAGTTCTCTCATACGGTCCGGTACCCTTCCAAGTACGATATGATCCTACGACTCTGGGAAACTCTTCGCTGACCCCCTCCCTCTTTCTGTTGTTTAGTAAAGCCAATTGTGACGAAAGTTTACAATGTTCCTGCAGGTATATCCGAAAGCAGTTATTTAGGAGGCTCCTGCTGTTCTGTTGCTAATAGGATCGAAAACTTTACGGACATGGCTATACTCGAGTACTGGTACAGTGCTGAGCGATTGCGTGTGATTGTCAGCGCCAAGGGCGGGTGGGCAGGCATGATAGAATACGTTGGGACTTCTAGGACTTTTGGGACTTGGACAAGTTACACTACAATACCGTGTCCCTCGGCTTGAACCTTTCCTTTCCTTTCAGGGTGCTTTCGGCAGAATGGCGGGCTGGATCTTACAGTGTGGTAACGGTTCATTGTTGTACTCGTACGTCGAGTCTTGTCTTGCAGTCGAACAGATAGACAAACAGGCATAAAAAACGCAATGCACCGTGCTTGTACAAGTACAGTACATACATGTGAAAGAAAGGGAAGGAAAGAGATGTAGGTAGACTGTAGGCTTGGAGTAATTAATGTGCTCAAATCGTTTTTTAAGAAATTGTGTATATGTTCATCGCGATGGGGTATGATGCTCCGATAACCTTTACTCGTGATAGTCTAGTTTTGTATCACTAGGTATTCTGACGGATGTGTTGGCATCGGTGGGGGGGTGAACGGTTGTTTGATCAATGTAGACTCAGCTGATGTAATTGCTTTAATGGGGGTGTATTATATCGTGTCGTGCGAATAATGTTCGCACCGCACTCGAGCGTAGAGTTACGGTATTGTATCGCGCAGGCGTTCGGAGGGGGAAGGAAAAAAGGAGAAAAAGTTCAATCGTGAATTCTCCTCGGGGTTGGGGGCGGATAGTCATGTGGACTTCACCTTTGCCCCACACACGTCTACCGTGGGATCCAGAGATGGAAAGTAAACGAACACATACGGTAAGTTGAAAGAAAAAAGTCGGATTAGGTTCCGACTATTGGAGGCAAAGAATTTAATCAAGAACCGGGGTTATGTCTAAGGACTTCTAGGTTCTATCCACTTGTGTTCTAATGAGGGGAGGCAGGATATTGGGTATCTGGATGCGATATTCAGTCTCCCCTGTCGAGCTCACCGCCATCAAGAGGTAGCTTTGGTCCTCCCTTCCCCTGTGTTTTGCCTTCTCCCGGAGGAGTCCCAACTTGCTTCATTGGCGAAGAAATCTCGAAAGTTACCGGTCCATCGTTGACCGAACTGACTTCCATCATCGCCCCAAAGACTCCGTCTTGGACCTTGGTGCTTCCAGCCTCAGGTGACAGCTTCTTCTCTTGAATGTATAGTTCTCGGGTCTTCTGTAGCAAAGACGAGTAAACTTCCCTTGCAAGAGCTGGAGGGCAGGCTCCGTGGAAATCAGGTTTATTCCCCTTCTTTGTTGTGGCTAACAAAGTGAACTGTGATACCAGTAAAACCTGATGATCGAGATCTAGGACAGATCTCTTCCATCGTACACCGCCTTCATCATCCCAGACCTTTAACTTTAGAATTTTGTTGGCGATTGCTTCAACATCCTTCGGGGTATCAGATGGAGCGACTGTACGAGGGTGGGATATGGTGTTAGTGTTGAAAAAGTGAGATGAGGAGGAGGGTGAGGAGGGAGTATTGATTATATCATACCAGCAGCTAACACGAGAAGCCCTTGACCGATTGAGGAGACAACTTCTTTATCGACAGTGACAGAGGCCGACAGAACTCGCTGTACGATGGCTAAAGCGGTGTTAGAGATGACATTACGGAAAGGGCGTAGTAAATTAGGGACCTCTCATGATGCTAGCGAGTGTATACGAAGCGGGGAGGGCAGAAGGAAAATGGTGGGGTTCGAACGACGGTCGGGGAAGAGGGCGGTTTCAGTGAAGTTGAAACAGGCGGATGAGGCTCTGTCACAATCACGCAAGTTTCGAAAGAGAAGCAGAGGTTACAGGTACGGTATTGAAGGAGAAAGTGTGGGACTTGCCGAAAGCAGCAAGGGATGGATGCCGAAATTCGGAAGAATTCCTTCATTTCCTGTGGGCTGAAGGAGCTGTGAGTAAGGGGCGAGGGCGCGCAGGTGTGTACTTGTAGTTTGTGCCAGACACTCAGATTTCATATACGAGTACTGTAACCTCCAGTGCATGATCGGCATGTTGGCATCTGAAAGGGAAGAGGAGGAGGAGGAGGAGGAGGAGGAGGAGGAGGAGGAGGAGGAGGAGGAAGAATGAGGAGAGGAGGAGGAGGCAAGAGGAGAGGAAAGGAGATTAGATCGATAATTATCAACAATTCACCTCCCGTTGGTCTCAGGCGTTCACAGCATAGCTGATGCGTATTTGTGGTTGTGAATTATCTTGCTCGTTTCTCCACACTACACAAGTATATTCGTGAAAAACACTTGCTATAATAATAATGATATTGCTTTACACTGTTTAAGGTGGGGATAAAGTGTTGATAGCGGGAGATGCCCTCGAAACGATAGGGCACCTTGGCTGCTCAGAAATCACGAGGTTATCCGCCTGCGGCCTTGCCTTCGACTGGAGTACCGTACTGCAACCAGCTCCTGCTTCTCTAAAATCTTGTCCAACCCCAGCAGGAGAGACTGCCTCGAGCCCCCCTGCTGATGCTGGGAGAGGGATAGACCCAAGCCTTGACCCGTCTTTCACAACCAACCTTACTGTGCCTACCGTAGGTAACTCTTTAATCGACGACACTTCATCTACTTACCACCCTAAGGAGCGAGGACAGGAGATCTGGTCATCACCACTAATACATACCATCACCCGAGCTAGAGCCGCTTACATTTTCACACCCCACAACCACAACACCCAGCAGCGACGACACCGTCAAACAACCCGCAAAGCGCAAAGCTACCCTTTAAATCCCACTGCCTGTGGTCCCTCAACCTCCACCCCGCCTACATACTCCCTATACCTGCCACCGGCGCACCATCGAAGAACTTATTGAACACAGCTGACACCCCCCCCCCCTTCTCAGATATACACAATGTCCGCCCGCAAACTCCAGCAGGAGGTCGAAAAGGTCTTCAAACGTGTATCGGAGGGGATCCAGTCGTTTGAGCAAATCTACGAAAAGCTCCAACACTGCAACAATGCATCGCAGAAGGAGAAGCTGGAAGACTCGCTAAAACGCGAGATCAAAAAGCTCCAGCGACATAGGGATCAGATCAAGACATGGGCGGCAAACTCGGAAATAAAGGATAAAAAACCTTTGTTGGATGAGAGGAAAAAAATAGAGACGGTAAGGGCTTCCCGACTTTTTGGAGTCTTGCTCCTTCACACTCCTCCATTGCATATCCCTCTCCCCCACCTTTCCTACACTTTTGGTCTTTCGGGTAGGCACAAGATATGGTCTGGCAAAGGGAGAGCAATGCTCTTTATTGCGCATTTCGCGTGGTGGGGGGAGGGGGGAGGGTCTGTTTGCTGCTGCATTTAATGGTTCTACTTTTCTGGTGGCGATTACGGCGGCAATGTGCGTCCTCTTGTACCTTGCGATATATTTGTAGCGATGGAGGCCAATTTCTTTTTGTTTACTCCAAAAGAAAAGATTTCCCACGCATACTATCCCCCTCTTTTACATCTTTCTTGCATGTCAGGAGTTTATAGTCCGAAGCTGATGTGTCTCTTTCCCTGTCATTCGGGGATGTGTTCATATTGCTCTAGCAAATGGAAAAGTTCAAAGCTGTGGAGAAAGAAATGAAGACCAAGGCTTATTCAAAAGAGGGCCTCATGGCATCCACCCGTCTAGACCCTATGGCCCAAAAGAAACACGATTTGGTGACCTTCCTATCAGATTGTACATCTGACCTAGATCGTCACATCGAAGCCTGCGAAGCTGAAGCGGAGTCACTGAGTGTTACCTTGAAGAAAGGAAAGAAGGATTCGTCAAAAGCGGATCGAGTTGCTGAAGTTGAGAAGCAAGTGGAGAGGCACAAATGGCACCAAGCAAAGTTGGAGCTGATCATGCGGCTTTTAGAGAATGGGCAATTAGAGGTTGAATCCGTAGAGAGGGTCAAGGATGACATAAGCTTCTATATGGATTCTTGGCAGGATGTTGACTACCCGGAATACGAAAGTGAAAATATATATGATGAACTTGACCTTGACGAGGAGAATGCGGAGGATCTATACGGTATAGGGGCGGATGCAGATAGGATGTCAAGTCAGGAAACCCAGAGTATCCAGGACGATTTATCTGAACGTCCGGGCTCAACGAAGGACTCTGTTACCGGAGGCCGCAGGCCAAGTACTCAACTCAAATCCCCAATGCCAGCTTTGGCAACATTACATCAGCCAGCCAGTTCCGCGGCCTCTCCATATATCAACAATGGCCTACCACCTTCAAATGGCTCCATGAAACCGGCCCCGATACCAACGCGGCCGGCTGGTGAAGTTCTGAAGTACGCGTCAGTAGCGACTGCTGCGGCGGCTGCGGACCGAAATGTTGGAATTGCTCCTCTTCCCCCTCCGGCCAGTATGACAGCCCAAGCGTCAGCTGCCAGTTCTAGTCTAGGAATGTCACCCTTACCACCCCCGAACGTTCCAAAGCAGCTTTCACAACGACAAGGCAGTGGCTCTGGGAGCTTGCCTGCACCGGTGCTCACAACTTCCTCCCTGCCGGATAGGTGTCAGACCTCTGTTCCCCATACACCTCCCATAGAGGCGGCTGCTGCGGCTGCACCGTCCCCTAAACCTTCCAGTGTCCAAACTGCCCCTCCTGTATCTCCCAGGAATCAGCAAGAGCCGGCGAAGCATGAGGAAGCTGCCAATACTAAAACTTCGAGGAATGCGCCAACGAGTGAGCCAGAGTCTTCTAGGTCGATACCAGATCGTTCTCCATCACCGTTACCGGAGCCACAGACTACTGTAACGAACGGTAGCTCCATGCCTTCAATTCCGTCTCCGGGTCCAGAACCCAGTCCTCCGCCAGCTGAAGAATCTGTGTACTATCTTCCATCTGGCCTTCAGGACCTAATGTCATCCTTCGAGAATACAAAGAAACGCTTGCTCCCCCAACCCGGAAGTCTGCACCGCTCACTCGAGATCTCAATGGTTAGCGCACCAGACACGATTGACGCCGAGAAGCCTCGTCATTACAAGCCAACCACGAAGTACAACACTCCTCCTCATTACCCCCAGGAGCCGCTCCCCGTTTTTGATGACCCGAGTTTGTATAAGCGCATAGACGTAGACACGCTTTTCTATGTATTCTACTACCGCCAGGGCACCTACCAGCAATACCTTGCCGCTAAAGAGCTCAAGCGTCAGAGCTGGAGGTTCCACAAGCAGTACCAGACTTGGTTCCAACGTCACGAGGAACCGAAAACTATAACTGAAGAATACGAGCAGGGAACGTACCGGTTCTTCGATTATGAGTCTACGTGGTCGGTAACCCTTTGATCCTTTTTTTTTTATTTTTATTGATTTGTACTTTCCTCTCCTTCTCTCCCCTATTTTTCTTTTTTTCTACCTCTCCATATAATGAAATTGCTGGGCTAAAGTTTGTTGGCGCTTGTTTCTTTGTCGCTTGTCTATTCTAGGATGAATCGCCGTAAAACGGACTTTAAGTTCGCCTACAAATACTTGGAAGACGATCTTTAGGCTGTCTATCTATCTATCGGTCTGTAAGGTCAGTCGTTCGCGCATGGGAGGGAGTTTTTTCTTTTTTCTTTTGCCGTTCTTCACTTCTGCTTTCCGTTTCTTTCGTCATCCGTTTCCCCCTGTAAACTTGGCTCTGTAGGCCTTATCACTACCTTTATCCTGTCTAGTAATGCTAGTGGCGGGTGACTGGAAATGGTAAAAGATGGAAAAATGGACAAACGGAGTATTGAAATGGAAATAGGGTCGGTGGCACCGCAGGCGTAGTAGCATTACGGTAGCAGTAGCGGTGAGCGGTGTTATCTGTCTGATGGTTTGGTGGTATGATATGATACTTTTGAAAAAATTTTACTCAATCAAATATTAACAACGTTGGCCATGTCTTGTGTGATTGCTGTTTTGGTTGCGCTTTGGTTTGGCTTGCTAAGGGGGTCAACTGGCTACTTGCTGTACACTGGTTCCGAAAATGGCATTGAATTAACCCCACCAATTTTTTTTTGCAGTTGAGCTTCCTGAGGAGTGTTTGGCGGTTCGGGGGAAGGGTGGAAAGAAGGAATAGCCTTCTTTTGTCGAGAGACTTAGGTATGCTAGGCGTATTGCTTGTGGGCTGACAAACTTTTTTACAATACCGGTATTCTTACATTCTGGGTGGGGTATCATACCATCCTGTGGATTCCTTGAGGCTGGCTATTCCCTTACATGCGGGATACGTGGTGCGCTATCGGCGCTATTCCTACCTACCTACCTACCTACCCCTGGCGTTTGCTATCCATTATAATTTTCTTGGTCGACCGCTCCCCCGTATCGTGCTTGTGTGCTTGGTGGTTCATGGTGTCTCACTCGGCGCTGACTCCAATGTGCCCCGCAATGCCTTGTGCGGCGGTATGGTATCTGGAACGAGGGGTCAACAATAACGGCGAATACGACTGGTCCACAGTGAAAACCTCCTCCTCCACTACGGCCGTGGCAGTCCTATCTGCATCTCCTTGCTAACACGGGGGTTGTTAACATGTGGAAGGCGATAGTGTGGGTGAGATCTGCTTTCTGTTCCGGGCGATATGGCCCAGCCCCTTGGGGTGAAACTGTGGAACTAGTGTTTTCAAGGGAGTCTATGGTGTTTTTGGGTAGGGGGGGACTTGGATTGTGTTGATCGTTAGGAGAGTTTACAAAAAAAAAAAAAGGTTAAAATTGTTTATTAGTGTTGCGAATTGTCTTCAGTCGAGTGAACGCGAACAGAGTTTCATCGTAGGAAGAGAGGGAAGTCGTTAAGAGAAGCAAGAAAGATGAAAGGGAAACACTATGTAGAGAAGCGAACATAAGTTAAAGAAAGCGTCGGAGTGTGAGAATGCATACCCTGTATGCGCCAATGCATTTGTGTGGAACAATAAAGAAGCAACGTGGTATGGCAGAACATTTCAAGCAAATTAAGGAGATCAACGGAACGGCCCCTGAGAGTGGCTTTAGAACTATATTGTTATAACAATTAGAGTAGTTGACTTTTCAGAGTTCACTACTTGCTGGTTTTGGAAGGATGTGGTGCGAGGGTGGTTAAAGCATGGGCTGGGCTTGTTGCCATCATGTGATGCCTCAACCTGTGGGAGGGAAAACGGTTATGAATAAGGGAAATGATGTATGAAGGGGAGAGTTTGATTCCCTGGTCTGGTTCATTTAAAGTCTAATGGATGGTAAATACAGGGTTGATGAACTGGTGTTGTTAATATTGTCATTACACTTCACTCGTCATATCGATATTCTTGCTGCAAATACCCACTGCTGCAGCGGTGGCTCATCAATAATGATATCATACTAGGATGAGGGTTATCTATTAGAAGGAGTACGGGTGAACTGGAGCAGGCACAGGAGTTGCACCAGGAGGGCATCACTCTAACAGACTACTACTACCACAGAACTAGTAAGTTTTAAGCAAATATAACAACCTTTCCTACTTTCAGAGGAGGGAATCAGTTCCGGGGTAGTTCAGGTGTGATGTTGATGGCAACAGGTTTTCTCTTTCGGTCTGCAAATCTTACTGTAAAGTTATATATTGCGAAGAATAAAAACAAAAGAACCTCAGCATGAACTGGAACTGGATAGGGGATCTTTGGAAATTATTTTCCTTGAAACCCTCTAACTTTACAGCTAGAGGGGTTGCATGGCGCAACGGGTCTGATCTACCTTTCAAACTGTTCTCACAAGATTGGAATATATGAGATGACTCTTGAGGCACCACTTGAATGAAGTAGGACGCAATGCCCTGAAGGAGGCTACAATTAGCAGTAAACTTAGCAAGGTGGGGGGCGCCTGACAGCCTTCAGTCATACATCTGTAGCCAGCAATCCGTCCGAACCCTGTCTTGCCAGTAGCCATGCCCCCCCCCCTCCATCGCTGATATCCCTGATGTGAAAATGTGGCTTTTCCCTGGAGGGGATTTCATTGTTAACTGTCAATGATCGATGTTCACGGTTCCCCTTCTCCTGAGGATGTGCCAAATGCTATCGTGCATCCGATTTTTAATAGTAGCAATATAATGCTTCACCCTAGATGAAAGGGTTCAAATATTCCTGCTAGTAGGATCAGTATTTGTTCCCACATTTATAGAGGCACTTAGATGCCACAATTACGATGTCAAGAACAAATTGATCCTTGTGGAATTAGAAGAGGTCCAGGAGCGCCATTCTCCACTCACAAGAAGCTGTTTTTGAAAGATCCATCATGTGGGGCAGGAAAAAAGCACCAGGTCCCGCACTATGGGGACTAGGAGATTGAAGACCTTAGCCTTTCTCAATGAGGCTGTAGGGGGCCAGTCCTGCTGCCCGGTGGTAGAACCGAGTCCGGCCCTGGACCATACACTTACGCATGAGGTCGGTGATGGGCGGCGCAACGGAATAAGGAAAATAATTGTTTTTCTTCCTCTGATTTGTAACGGCAACCCGCAGCTTCTGGGTACCCTCAGAGGAATAGGCACACCCTCTAGGAAGAGTGTGACTAGACCTGTCTGCGAATGTGCTAGGTCATTTACCATCATACCACACTTTCACCGTTGATTGATTGACTTGTAAACCAACTGCCTTTTCATTATTATTATTTTTAAAAAAGATTTGTATGACTGAGATATAGGTGTTAAAAAAGGTTCTGTCAGATGCGCCGGGGGGCTGACAGGTATAATAAGGCAATCACTGGCCACTATTCCCATACGGACAAGTGAAGGGGGGGAGGCCTACAGTGCGTGAGTGCCAGAGCAGATATATGCCACCTCAAGAAATGAGTAGGAAGAAGAATTGGTCACTGTTTGCGAGTACTAGTAACCTTTTTCATCTAATCTATCAAATTCCTACCTAGGCGAAACCGTTTTGAGTGGACTGGTGCTCTCTCTCTCTCTTTTTTTTCTGCCCACACTTTTGAACACAATGGCAGACAGGTTGGTTACAAGTAGCAAGCTAATCTATATGCCCTCACATTCCTTGAGCCTTGTGTTTCTTCCTGGCAATTTTGGAAACTTTTGCTACAGGTACTCAGAAGCTATACATACATACAATACTTTTTTTTTATACTTCACTTAGAGCATATGTATCGTAGTTTGCACAAAAATACGGAGCACTCACTGCCGTGAGAGAAGCTTTGCGATGGATCAACCAAGTCTAATACAAAAAGCTCGGGTTACGGGATGTGCATGGCGAGGGAGTAGTGGGGTATTCTGCATAGCGAGACGGGTAACTTACAATGCTAACCAGGATGAATAATAAAGGTAGTTTCTTGTCTTTTTGGCGGGCAGGGGGGGGGGGGTAGAGTATTTCACTCGTCGGGGTGGTTGAAAGGGGATGAGATCGTTGTTGTGGAGTTGGTGGCTTTGCTGGATGCTGAGCATTGTACTCGAGTATGAATGGGTGATTGTGTTGTCTTGTCTCAGGGTCTAGATGATTGGCTTTGTGGAGCTAGTATCTCATACTATTCCTTAATGTGGGGATGGGCATGGGTAGAGGTGTGCATTTGGATGTCATTGGAGTAAAGACGCCAGAAGCTAGCTGTTCGAGTGACGGTCCGTGAATGGTTGGCAAACTTACCCGTTTGGTGTACTGCAGAGGCGCAAAGTACCGGCCTGCCGGTACTGTAATGGGTGAGCGGAGGTTCCGGTTTTGAGAGACAGTTGTTCGTCATTCTGCATAGCAGAGCGGGGTTCCACAGCATACTTCTGGAATTAATTATAATAATTTACATCTCCACCTCCCCATCCCACCTTAGCGCAATTAGGGCAGAAAAGAAAAAAAAAAGGTTTATTTCATCAAGACCGGGTTTCGTTCTGAACTCATTTACCACCAAACCAGGAGCTAATTCCACCCTTGGCTTTCGAAGCCTCATTCTCGATTTTAAGGTCTACCTCGTCAATTTTTGACATGATAGTCTTCCCAGTCTTGTCTTTTGTCTCCCCGAGTTTGTGTTGGCCTTCAGCGATGCGTGATTTACCTGGTGCATTTGTTAGTGCAGGTTCTGGTTTTTTTTCAGGTAGAGTTGAGGACGAACCATCACGAACTGTGGAGTCGATAGTGCTGCCGGCTCTTGCCATGGCCTCCTCAGCACTACCCTTGTCCTCTTTATTACGGTTAGGGAGCTCGTTCCTGATGACCGATGACGCACGAGATGCGTCGTCTACTTATTTATTAGCCATTTCGCTTCACTTTCTGAAATAGTAGTGAATAAACTAACGTTTCATCTCCTTCCTAGCAACAGTTGGGTCTCCACCGGCATTGTAGAAGTAGTATGCTGCAATAGCAGCTACTCCCGCACCGATATATACTGGCAGACGGTTCTTTGGAGGGCCAGTGGTTCTGGGGGGGGTTCCTGCGTCTAGTGGTGGAGGGGGCATATTTATTATTGGATATTATAGGTATGGGGTTTCGGGTGAGAGGCGGGAGACAGAGGTTCGGGTTAGGGCGAGAGTGTAATGTGGTGAGAGGGTCGTGATTTGTTTTGTTTTATGAAGAGGTAGAAGAGGGAGATTTAGTTGAATTTATTTGGAGTTGAAAGGAAGGATGATGGTGGGCATGGAAATACGTCATTGCTGCGAAATATCGGGGGCTAGGCTTTTTTTTTGGGGGGTTGACAGGAAAACTGGAGGGGGAAACTGGATGGGAAGAACGAGGAGAAGTCGGGCTCACCAGAGTTTCTTTCTTGGTGAAGGGAATCTGGGACACGGGTAGAAGCTTGAACGCCGCTGGCTGAGAGGGTTCATGGGAATGAATGGTGGGGAAGAGCATGACTTAAGATACTCGAGTATCGCTGCTACTGTAGGATACGGCACGCTTCGTAGTATAACTGGGCACACTCACTTTCTGCACTCTGCGCAGTGCGTACGGCAGCGTTTGTTCCCCTGCGCTGATCCATATCTCTCTGGTGACGAAACTCTTTATCGGCTCACTCAGCTAATTTTCTTACTTTTGCTTCTTCTTCTTTTCTTTCCTCCCGTCGTTCCCTTGTTAACACTCGCCCTTTATCTCCTATGTCACTAATTTTTTTCTCATTGCTATCGTTACTCAACTCTATTCTATTCCCCTGATTGTCATTAGTAGTGCTCGAGTAATTAGCCGCGAGGGTGTCCATCGACCAATCGATGGCCTCACTATCATCTTTTAGAGCCTCGCGTTCCTTTAACTCTTCCTCCGGCGAACTCAACCTCCGTATAAACCTACAAGATAACACTGTATCGCAACCTCCTACTGCACCGGCCTCCGAAGCTGGCGACGCCATAGCCCAACCGTCCAACGCTTCTGCTACTTCTTCAGCTGCTCCCGGACGCCGGGAAACGCTCTGGAAAGCAATCACCCAGAGAAAGTATCGGGGATGGGCTATTGATCCGGCCGTCTCTATCGACGATGGTTTAGAAATAGCTGATGGTGACGGTGCATCTGATCCGAGGGCTGGGGTTGTTGTGGAGAATCCGGCGGAGGAGGACATAGAGATTGCTGTGCCATCCGGAAGCGGCGGAGAAGATCGGTCGCCGCGGGAACGTGGGAGAGATAGGTTGAACACGGGCGGGAACGCAAGAAGGAGCAGTACGGAACACGTGCTTGAGAGGAGAAAATCGCCGAAGCAGAAAAAAGAGATTGCAGAGATTGATGTCCTTTACGAGAACCAGAGAGGGTGGGTCACATCCAGCTTGCATTGGGCTTTTATTGAACTGATGGGTGTATGTGTGGGCGATAGGGCGTTTGTTTGCGGTATTCCCTTGTTCTCTTCGAGGGGATTGTTGAACTTCGACCCCGCGCCCTGGCAAAATGGATTATTTCGTGATTCGGCCGTGAGCATTGTCAACGCACAGCTCCCAGATCCGTCGTGGGCTTGGGTAATTTTGCCCTCTCTGCCTCTCGCAATATGTTTTGTGGCTAGTTGTGGCTGACTTAACATGGGCCTGGAAAACCTGGTATGTGGACATGACGCAAGATGTGGATGAAGAAGGGTGGGCGTATAGCTTCTCTTTTAGTCCTGTATTCTCGTGGCATGGAAACCATGTGTGGTTCCACTCTTTCGTTCGTCGACGCCGGTGGTTACGAAAGCGTATTAAAATATCCCACAATCCGGAATTTTCTTCACGTGAAGGCAGTCAGGAACGGCCCCATGGACTCAACCGAGACTATTTTACTATACACTCTCGGCGCTTGGTGGACGGTGGGTCAGCCAGGACGGGGGTAGGAAAACAGAAGCAACGGCGGAGTGCACTGGAAGGAAGTGAATGGACAGGACAAAATGCAGAGACGGATGATGATCTTGAAGAGGAAGGACTTATAACTGATATCCCAAAACTTTTGAGGGTACTGAAAATCGCCCGGTTGGATCGTGAGAAGATTGAAGTTGTAGAGAAATTCCTAAAAGATGGTGGCGAGGAGGTGGCATATCTCCCCGAAAGGGTATAATCCCATGCGAGAAGGCTGTTTCTTATACTGATTCAATACCAGATACCTCACATCATGTCGTTGATGATATTCCAAGCATCCCGTCGACAACTCCTGAAGCTCCTCGTTGCCGCTGCCGATGAACTCATCCCGTCACAACCCCCACCTACTGCGTCAACCCCACATGTTGAATCCTCAGACCTTCTCCCAACAGACGGCTCATCAACACCACCTCGGGGGCTAGAACCGCAATCGGGGGCTCAGAAAGCAGACCAGAAAGCCGCTAGGCAAAGAAAACACGAAAATCTTAAGAAAGCAATTGAATCCGCAGACCAAGAGGTCCGCCGACTTGAATATTGGAGTGATGTTAAGGAGGCCGCCGCAGTAACTGAGGGTAGCATGAGGGTTGCCGAAGAACAAGCTGGTGGGTTACCCCTTGGGATGGATGATTCGAGACTCAAGTGGAAGGGAAAGGAGGTGGAAAGGTGAAAAGGGTAGGAGTCTTGTATATCTCACTGGTTTCGGGAGGCTCTCCTTTGTATGGTTGCCGCTACGATTGGTCTTCACTTTTTGCGTTCTGCTTAGTGGTTGGGTTTATTTTTGCAAAGGATTGCTGGGTTTCATTCTTTTCTGTTCGGATACCAGGCGCATTTTACTATGGGGGGGGTTTTTTTTAAGAGAAATTAGTGCGCTATGGATTGGGAGCTTCTAAACGTCGTCATTCGTGAAATGGTTGGTGGCCCCGAAGCTATCCGGCCCTGGTGGTGGGCGCCCTGACCATGTTTGCACAATCTACTGCCGGTATAGCTGGCAATCGTTCGCATCATGTCATCGTCGCTGGCGTAAAAAAACGGTGACAAGGCATTGAGCCAAAAAGGAATTGCCACCAGTGCGGTTCGAACGCACGCATCTTTCGATAGCACAGTATTGTTCATAGGAAACTTAAATGTGCCGCCTTAAACCACTCGGCCATAGTGGCATTGATGTTCTGTTGCTAAATTTTATCTATCTACCCAAACTAAGCCGGCTCATGTTAAACGTCCTCGGGAGGTTCCGGTCGGCGCTGGCAGCCGGTGATATCCGTTTAAGCCTCAGATGTCATATCATACCGGTGTGTCTTTTATCACAAGGGTCATCCCCGGCTGCACCCCACCACCCTCTGTACCCCCCGCTTTAGCAAGACCCTTTCATACAAACGGAGACTTTTCGAGGAGAACCCACAACCTCTGACAACATAGGCACGTAATGGCCGGACTCACAAACGAGGAGTTGGCGTTCTTTAAAGATAACGGGTATTTGGTTATTCCTGAGGCCCTGTCGCCTGAGGTCGTTGAAGAATTGAAGAAGGAGACTGCGAGTCTTCTTGATGGTTAGTGCTTTCTCTCTCTCACTCTTTGCAATTACTCTTATGATATCGTAGGGTGATAAGGGTGGCTGATATGGGCGTTTGCGGGACAGGGTTCTCGCTTGAAGGGCATCCAATGACCCGCTTCACCACTGGAGAGAACGAGGAAGACAGAAAGAAACATGTTGGAGATGATTACTTTCTGGGTTCAAATGACAAGATACGATTCTTTTTTGAAGAAGGAACTCTTATCCTCCCCTCTCAATACCCTCCATCTTTCACTACTAACACAGCCTCTCACAGACGCCTTCGATTCCGCCGGCACCCTAATAAAGCCCAAATCCCTGGCAATCAACAAAATCGGCCACGCCCTCCACTCTTTGTCCGCCCCCTTCCGCTCTATGACTTTCTCCCAACGTAACAAAGCCATCGCCGCAAACCTGGGTTTTCGCGACCCCCGCGTGCTGCAGAGCATGGTACTCTGCAAGCAACCAGAAATCGGCGCAGCTGTGCGCCCCCACCAGGACTCTACATTCCTGTATACTGACCCACCTAGCGCCGTTGGCTTCTGGTACGCTCTTGAAGACGCCAACGCTCAGAATGGTTGCTTGAGTTTTGTCCCTGGGAGCCATAAGTGGGCGCTTATTAAGAAGAGGTTTGTTAGGTGTGATGTGGGCGGGACGGGGTTTGAGGAGTTGATTGAAGGACAGGGAGATGGCGTAAAGGAGAGGTTTGGCGGTGAGGCGGCGGGAGTTGGGGAGAAGAGGGATGAGGAGTTTGTGATGAGTGAGGTGAAGAGCGGAGATCTGGTGCTCATTGATGGGAATGTGTTGCACAAGAGTGAGAGGAACACTAGTAAGGTCTCGAGGTGGATTTATACTTTCCATGTGAGCATTTTCATGTCTCTACATTTGCTTTTATTTTCTTTGGCGGGGGTGGGTTGGTTTGCTAATGGTAGCGGTGATGTAGGTAATTGAGGGGGAAAGGAGGTACGATGAAAGAAATTGGCTGCAACCGACGGAGGAAGGGTTCTCAAGGTTGAATGAGGTTTAAGTTAGATATCTTATATCCATCACTAGCTTATTAGCCGAGACCATCATTAATCAAACTGAGTCTTTTCGCCGCTATTGCACATGGTCATGGGCCGAATCGCTACCATGTATTATTCAGATAATCGACCTAGTCCCCGGGTTTACTAAGGCTATTCTGGCGATAGGCGAGAGGATTTATAGTATTACTAGTTGTCACCATCACACACTACGTCGTAACACTACTACAGCACTATTGGCCTCTCCATATTTTCTTGCTGGAGGGGGAAATATAGCTGGGCTAGGAGGTGCTATCAAAATCAGGAGCACAATACATGATACACAAGAGATAGCACAGACAATTGAGCAGAAATTTGTAAGTTTTATTAAGGGATGAACAAGGAAAAACAGCTGCACCCAAGGTCACCCACCATAGGGGACATCGCGCTCGAGAAATTCTCAACTCGGCAGCGGCACTCAAGGGGGCTTGTGTCCACTGATTTACACAACTGTGCTCCAGGATACTAGCGCTAAACATGTTATTTTCCTATCTAGCTTGGTCAGCTTCAATAGCATTCGGATATCAGCGGTGGCCCGATAGTGAGAGTTCGGGAGAAGCACAACCTCGTGAAAATAAAACACCATGCCAATAACAGCATTTGGGTAATAGGGATAGATACAGTATCAGTGCGGCAAAGGAAAATGTGTCTTCTAAGCCACTCTGGAGAAAAGGGGCCCAAAGAATTTGTGCGCGATGCTAAGATAGACAGCCGATGGTTGTTAAATATATGGGCGGCGGTGGGTATATGACAGATGCCGTCGCTCTTGTGCAAGTGGGGAATACCCTGTGATGAGGATCGGGAGCAAATATATCTCAGGAAAAGAGTTTACAAACACCGGTCATTGCTTGTTAACGCCAAGGCCCTCATGCTCAGAGGGCTGGTTGAGAAAAAGAAGAAAAGAGCAAATCTAGCAATGGGAAATGTCCGACTTTTCAGATATGTCGGGAGATCTTGAGTGGGTCAGGTTATTTCAGGTATATCGGCCAGGCACCGAGTGTGACACGCACCGACGTATCGTACTGGCAAGTAAATAGAAAGGCGATACAAGCATCAAGCTTCCTCTTGTTTGCCATAGCCTCACTCGGGAAATTGTGCCTGGGTCTCGGGTCGATTTCCACGAGATATATGTACTGTACTCGTGCATACTGTACAACAAATTGATTGACAAAAGGCAGGAGCTAGGGGCCGGTAAATCGTGCGAGGGTCTAGGATTGACCGTGCTTTGGGGTTCCGGAGAATGAATCCACTTTTTAGACTATTTCTTATACCAACGCCCATCACGAATACTGTACTATTATTATTATATATAACGCTCCTAAAACCGCTACTCTTGAGATGGGTGGGATGTCGCCAAGTTTTTGGTTTTCATTTCTTCGGTACAATTAAGCGCTGCAGGCGGTACAGGTATATCTATCTGAGCAACGGGCCGCGGAACAGGCCGGCCACAAGCAAACGACCCACCATATCGGAAGAACTTTATAATAATAGCCTCCTGTGAGATAGATTAATTAATTATGTATAGTGCTCTGTCGAATTAGATGATTCCAACCAATCTCCTATGGATATATGCAGAGTGAATTCCTAGCTAATAGGGGTCCTATTGGCAGAGACTCTGCAGGGGGGGGGGTAGGAAAACTAAAACTGCTACCGTAAAAACTCGACCGTGTGCTATGTCGTCCGAAATTTCCTCCTCTGGAAAAGGGGGGGGGAAACACCCCAAAAAGCACACCCCCCGAGAGAAAAGTAAAAGTAAAAAAACATAGCCCTTACTAGGAGAGGTGAGCCCAACGTCCTGGCACACAGTCCAATTATTCGAGTTTTTGCGGTATGATATATGGGGGAAGAAAGGCAAAAAAAAGTTCGCGCTAACCACACAGGTGATTAGAATTATTGTTGTTATTGAGGGATCAAATAACTTAAGGGATGGAAGAAGAAGATACGGTCCTCCATGAGAATGATCATAGGTACACTAGTTTCCTTATGAAGAGACAGATGCATGGCTTCTTTCATTCCTGACGAGTTTTGGGGAGCGGGGTTTTTTTTGGGGCGTTGGCTCTACGCCGTGCCGCTATCCGGAGAAAAGGCTTAGCTGGTATGTAGGAGGGAGGTCTGGAGTAGGAGCGGGAACAGCGATTTGGCCAACGGGAAAGAATATTGAACGAAGGATGTGTGCTGCTTCCTTCATGGTTTATCACTCGTTGGCATGGCTGGCTAGCATTTGCAGATCGGGATGAAAAATGGAAGGTAAGAGTATACGAGCACGGGAGTGGTAGATGTCATACTACACCATCTATGCTAAACATCTCTTTGACGTACATAACTTGTGGTAGGTTGGTCGAGGATGCCCAAACACTAGCAGCTGAATCCCACTGTTCGGATGGGGATTCGCTCGTGTTCTCAACACTCGATCCACGCCCTCTATCCCCTCCCCAATTGAATCACTCGTTGGACTATTCTAGGCGGCCCGGCCCCCTTCCCATAACTCTCTGGCAAGTCGCCCTGGCATATTCCTGCATTTCGTTTACGGAGGTGTCCGGGGAATCGCACGGATAAGAAGCTTTGGGGAGCTCTGGCATATGGCACCTGCCAGCAGCTGCTCTATCCTTCCTTCCTTCCTACCATCTTCCTTTACCGACCGGAGAGTTCTACTATCATTCTTCCCCTACTTGGGACCGCCAGTCTACATCGTGGGTGGAGGGAGGCCAATGCTTTCAGGCGCCCCAGTACATGACCACAGGCTCACCTCCAGTTACTTGGTTTTTCCGTTACACCGGTTGCATATCTACTACAGCCCGAGAAAATATGCCCGTCTGGGGAGAGGAGGGGGGAACTTATGGGATTATACTCAGTCTTTAAATTATCGCAGTAATAGTAGCAGTTGCATTTCACACTACTCACCTCTCTAGGCAGTCTTTTTTCTTCCGCTCAGAGTTGCTCGCAGTTTTGGGTTTATTTTCACCGAATTATGATATTAAAGTGGATGACAGATGAGCTTGGGGGTGTCGAAAGGCAGTTAGTAAAGATGCCAGAAAAAAACAAGATCAGCGCCCTGGGGTAGTGGCACTGCATGGGAGTTTATCGTCAGCTGCTGTTCAGCATTGACTATTACAGCTGGGAAGCCGCCTCCCTCTGCTGTGAAATACCTTCTATATGCCCTGGGCTCGCGATTGGGTGGGTAGATGGTATACCCCCCCCACCCCTCTCTGCAAGGCCATACCTCTTACTGGGAACATATTATGGTGCTTTCACGGTTCCATCACCTCAGCAATTTCCTTCCAAGGAATCAAGTAAGACTCAACTCAAACGGTGAGGGGGCAATTTCGACACTGAGCAATGCAGTGCACGCTACGGCTCTCCCTTTAGGCCTTGTGAATAAGGCGCACCTTTCATTCCAATGAGTTCTGTTTTCCTCCCCCCTGTTTCCATCCCTCAGTGAGCAACTATACAGCGACAAATACCCGTTTATAACACCACTCCTAAGCTTCTATGAAACCCCACAACTGGTACCTTTAACCCAAAGGCATTCTATCTCTCACTGTGAACTCCATCCTACCCCCTCCCCTCTCGGGCGGGGGACAAACCGAAATAGAACGGACGAAACTATACACCCACTCACCGACCCTCACTCGGGTGCTCCGATATACCCGTGAAGCCAACTATCACTTTCGGGGCACATTCCTGGCCCTCTTTCATACGTCCTAGCACACCACGGGTAAGCTTACTCCTAGAGGTGAATGTTTTGAAGGGGTGAGGACAAAAGTTGAAGGGAATAAAGTAGCGTTGGTGGGGGAGTGGGGTAGGATATTGGTTGGACTAGAGTGGGAATTGGATGGGTTACTATGGGAAGACTGGTACTTGATCAGACTTGAGCTGGGTCGGGGGCGGAGATTCATTGGCATGCCCTGTGGCCTGTGTTGCGTGAAGGCTTCTGTGAATGGAATAGTTGTGATGCTGTGACTGACTAGCTGGGTTAACACGGGGGATTCGTGTAACGGATGGGTGTGTTGGCACTGGAACTTATCTGTGCCCTCAAGTGCTTTGCTCAGGTCTTTACAGTACCTATTCTATTCCCAGGCCAAGTCCTAGTTAAGACTAGCGGATTACCGGTAGTAGGTGTTGTCTTTACTCTTTTTCCCCTTCTTGGTGCCCGCCCCTTCGTTGACCTCCCCTGCCAATGAGAGTGCCCGGGCAAGCTTGCGCGGATGGCGGGCCCGGACCATCTCCTTACCGTCGTTTAGTGCTAGTTGTCGAATAATTAATCCTCTTTTCATCTACGAGCCACCACATATAACTACAATACCGATATGTTTCGATTATCACAAGCCAGAGTACAACCAATCAATCAGTCCATAAAACAACCTCTCTTTGGATCCCCGCGTTTTTATTGTCGGGCAGCCATATTGTAACAATCATAAGTAACCACCAGTAGAATACTACTTATTACCGCAACCCCGAACCAATAAGAAAGCAAGAGCCGAAAGCAAACAAACCCCGCGCTAGAGTGTGATATAATAGACATGGATGTCCCCCCCCCGGACCCCGCACGAACGACTACTGGTATGATAGCTCAAGATACAGAATAAATATCAAGAAAGTGTAAAGTATCAGGTGCTCCTTTTGGGAGAAATTCTAAGGAGGAGGTTAGGGAAGAAGAAATAACTTTTGGGGAAAGAAAATGAAGAAGTGGGTGAGGAGAGAGATCTGAATGTGACGAAGAACGATGGTCAAGTTGGGAGGGGTATTTTTTTTCCTTTCCAGACAAACGAGAGCTAATGAAGAAGTGCTAATAAAAGAAGAGGGGGGAAATAAAGATTGTATAACGGACCATGTGAAATACTCACCCTTGAGAAACAAACAATCAATCAGGCGCGCAAGCAAACAACCAAGCAAACAGCCAATCAATCAACCAGTGGAACAACCAAACAAGTCAGCAAGTCACCTACTTAGGAAATAATAAAAAAACACCGCCTACTCTAAACCTATTATCAGATGATCATGAACTTCTCCCGACATCTCTTAACTACTCCCCACCCTCAGCATAAACATTCTCATCGCTGTCCACGTCCATCCCATCAGCATCATCGCGCTCATCCTCACTGGGAATATCGTCATCCCCCAAAGCCGTAAGCACCAGCTTCGCCCTGCGATACTTGGGGTCATCCTCAGCGTCCACAGCGCCCAATTCCTCCCGGCGCGCCTTGGCAACCTCCTTAGCTTCGGCCAGCAGCCTACCCTTCGGCCCCTGCGCCACCAACCCATTCACGTAAGCCCATAGCGCAGACTGTAAAACCTCTGCGCCGAATTCCGCCAGGTTCCAGATGTTGCGCATTATCCAGTTCTGCTTGGTCACTGAGAACTTCCACGAGGAGCGGGCTTGATAGTAGTTTAGGAGGTAGGTGATTTGCGGCTTTGTGTTCTGCTGTTGGTTGTGGTAGTCTTCGGCGGGGTTTAGAGAGGGTGAGAGAGCACCTTGCTGAGTAGTGGTAGCGGAGGAAGAGGAGGGTTGTTGAGCTAGTAGTGCTGGGTGGGGTTGTGGGGATCCTGGCAGGCGCGGAGTGTCGCTCCTGCCGCCGGTGCCTATGGGGAAACGGATCGTGTTGGCGATTGAGTCACCGTCTGTAGACTTGGCGTCGTCAGCAAAGGTGACTGTCTTTGTTCGCGGGGTGGGAGTTTTATTGTTGGACTTCTTTAGGAGTGACTTTGGCGTCGTGACGGTTTTGGATGAGAGAGGAGTATTATAGTGTTTTTCTGGGTGTGGCGACAATGATGGTGATGCGGTGGACTTCTTTTTCTCCTTCCCGTCCTTGCTATTCTCTTCGTCTGGTGGATTCCTAGCGTCGCACTTTTTACCGTTTAATTTGTCGTCGGGCATTTCGTGATCAGATTGCTTTCGCACTTGGTTTTTCTTGCCTTTGTTACCCTTCTTTTTACTCTTCTTCCTCTCCTTCTTCGGCCCCAGTCCGGAGGTGTTACTATCGCCAGTTTTATTACTGTCAACGGCTTCATCTTCCAAACCTTTAGCTTGTGTGTTTCCCCCCAGAGCCTCCTCCACCTCTATAGTAACATCCTCAGAAGTCTCTTTTTTGTCCTTATGCCCGTTGCCCCCTTTAGACCCATTGCCTTTCTTCTTCCTCTTGTTCTTCTTCCTCCTCTTAGCCATTCTCTTCGTCTCCGCGTTCCCATGCTTCTCCTCCTCCCCATGTTCGACTCCTGCGACCTCCGCCTCTAATTCATCCGCTTTTCTCTTCATCGCAGATGGAGGTGAAGGGCTCGCCATTTTCAGATCCAGACGTCTCGCACCGCTCGGGGCGTCTGGCTGGGTGGTCATGGTTAGATGAAAGGCGAGTTGGTGTTGTTGTATCAGCGTAAGTCTGCGTGGAGGAGGGAAAAGGGAGCGTAGCTAGGTTTTTTTCTTTTCCTCCTCCCGGTTGACAAGGTATCATAGGCAAGGCAGGCAGAGCTTGGCGCTGTCGTGGGACCCTGTGGGTCTCAAGAAACCCTACAGTGCTCGAGCACGGTATGCACTCGAGTACAAGTACCTCTCAAGCGGCAACCGCCACCGTATTCGGGGCCGTTTTGGTCGCGGGAAACCAGCGCGGTTTGTCGAGTTATCATACGTTGGCTCTTCTCTTTGTCGGGAATTGCTCGAAACCGAAACCTAAAGTAAATCAATTCCGTGATTCAGTACCGTAGTCGTATTTCGTGTGGGCAGCAGAGAAAAAATGTGCAATATCTCGATGTCAGAAATGAAAATGCTCCGAAAATCCCACCTGATTCCTTCGGTTTTCCGGAACTCTTTGTGATTTTTCCGACGCGTGAAGTGGTCAGTCCGGTTCGAAAGAGGAAGGATTGTTGCTGCTCAGAATTCTCACCTGACTGCTAGACCATAGCCCTATACCCTAACACATCTACCTCAATGTCATGACATCAAGTGGGGTTCCCCATTGCGAGCAACGCACTGCCCAACAAGCATTTCTTCGTACCAGTATCTAATTCGCCCTTCTGGCAATGAGTCCTCGCATAGAAGCACAGACAAGTCACAACTGAGCCTCCAAAGGATTTGTCGAGGTGAAGCTGGGGGGAGCTGTACGAGTATGTACTCGTAGTGTGCAGTATCATAGACACCTGCTCACTCCAGACACCAATCTCTGCACATGCCTCACCTAGAGATATTAGACGTTCGCGGGTATCCCCAATGTGATGGGGTTATTTCTTGCATAAGAATTATGGGCTACTCAACTATCAGTATGGTCAGGTAGCCGTACAGTACTGTACAAAAACGGCTAAGCACTTGTATTGTCGCCATTAAAAATGACAGGCAAAACTTTGAGAATTTGCCAACCAAGGCTACAGTGCCCGGCCGGCCGAGTTGAAGCCGGAAACTCAAGGTGGTAATTCCTATGAGGGGTTCGGCTTCAATTCTGCCGGGTGAGTAAGAACTGGAATAATTGAACCCCACACCAAGACATTGGAGTTGCCCCTCCTAGTAGGGCCAGTCGTATTTCCTCTTTTTATTTGTCTCAGTGGAGCAGAGGACTTAAAACTAGTTTTCTTCGAGGGGATCCCCCCCTTTGTTCAAAGAGGGGAATTCTTGACGTCCTGGCGCGAAGTTCAATCATTCCGGCTCTTGCTTCCTGGGTAAGAGCCTTTGTGAGGGTGGCATCATTAGGCCCGGAAAACTATCTCAATAAAGCCCCTCAGTCAATCTAGGGACGTCTGTCCCTGCGCCGAAAAGTCAGGGGTTTTATGGAGTCGCCAGAAAACTGAATTAAACCTACCATCCACAAGTCTTTCCCGTTGCTACCGGTAGCCGTTCAGTTGTTTTTTGACAGGTAACAATACGCTATGCAACCAATTCTCACACCACACAATGTGTATGGGCACCAGTATGGTGCCCAAAGAATAGTCAAAGGGAAGAAAGAAGATGATGATAGAGGGTATCCAGGCTGTCTAGTCTGGGATTTCAGCAATTCGAATCTACTGGTATACATCATATATATCTCGCCAGGCTCCCTCCTTATGGTCCCTCCCGAAGCACGATCTTGGCAGTAGAGTAAATGCGCCCCCCGCCCTCCCCACAAGGTTTCCCACACAAAATACCCACTTCTAATAAGCACCTACCGTCGAAGAGTGGGGCGGGAGAGAGTAGTAGAAAGCTCTTCTTCGCACAGTGTGGGCGGGGAATCACAGGTAGAATAAGCCAGGCAACAGGAGCTGTTCCGAAACTCTGCCTTCTGAAGGGTGAAGGTTGAAACCTATGCCAGGACTGCAAATTTGTATGGGACTCCGCATGCCAGTAGCAACGGAGTGGGTGGGCGTACTTTCCATCAGCAAACGGAGCAGCTGGTTAACTAAAAATGGAAACCTCACATGCTAAGCTCTCCTCATGCTCTCGGGATTAGTAGGGTCTGGTGCGCGTTGTGTTTGTTTATGGTATAATAATAATTAAATTGGGAATCAGCACTATATGGAAAACCTGGGGAGCACAATCGTTTCAGCACTAAAGTCACGCATCACACACCCCTTCCCTTTCAGCTGCTACTATGATTACTGCTAGTTTGCTTATAAACTCCATCACAAAGCCAGGTAAGTGTTAAAGTAATCACAAGTACAAATACAAGTGCAAATACGGATCGGTATAACATATCGCCCAATTCGCGAAATACCGGTTGGACACCAAGTAATCCCCAAGCCATCAACCCCTAACCCATAATCACACCCCATCACTCGCTAACCATGCGGCCTCCCGCCGTCACGGCAACATCCCCCCTCTCCTCCAATCACACGTGATGCCCACCCACCCATCTACTGTAGAGTGGCATGGTAGTCACCTATGTCACGATAGGGTGCGGAGGAAAACTGTTGCTTCCTAAAAATGGTGTGCTAATCTCCATCCAGCCCTTCTATTACTGCTATTTTTCTCCGGAATTTCCGCAGAAGCACTGGAAACGGCCTTCTTCCTTCCTCCCCGCCTTCTCGGAAAGGAAGCAGAGTTGTACCTTGTGTTGGTGAGGGGAGGAAGGTTTGATGAGAGGTGGACGAACGGAGAAGTACCTATGAGCTAGTGGTAGTAGAGAGATCGAGGAGCAGAGGAGAGAGGATGATGATGGTGGGAAGGGCGGGATGATGGTACGTACCATGCTGGTAGTGGAGGGGAGAAGGGGGGCGGTTATCTTCGGTCGTTTTTAGGCTATCGTTGGTAGTGTTAGGGTCGGAGAAGTTTAGCGTTTGGTGTGGCGATAGGTAGGCTTGCCACGTTAAAGCTAGGACGCACTGATCGACCATCCCTTTCTTCAAGGCATCCCCTTAAGTCAGCCCTCTTTCTTCTCTACGGTATTCTTAACGATGTCCATAATAAAATACTTATTCTTCTAGGCTATTCATGCAATGTTCTACCATACTCCCCCGCCATCTGCGTACCACCTGCCCCCCCATGTTTTGATTGCTGACTGCCTCAAGCATTTACTCACTCACACCCCTCCCTCCCGAGGCAGGGAAATCAGAGACAAGTCTCTGAAAATCTCCGTAGCACCAGCACCAGACCAAAGCAAACTAAACAGCCCCATACACACCCACCTCTATCACGTCCTCCATTCTCCAATAATAATAATAATAGTAATAAAGAAAGTAACTTAGCACCTCATGCGCCCAGCACCAGACCCTCCCCAACCATCCAACCATCCAACCAATCGACCACCCATCCATCCAACCATCCATAAATTCAGCAAAGACATTAACTACAGAACACATATACCACTCGTGGAACCCCATTTAACCCCCCTCGGCTCCCCATCTCCCCTCTCCTGAAGCTATATTGCAAACTCGTACCGTACTGCATACATATGATGCACACACCACACCATCCCCATCTCATCCCATCGAAAGCCCTACCTATCTTACTCCCTGCCTGCAATACACAAGAACTACCGCGTTGTGTTATACGAAATAGCCCGGCAAAGTTGACAATGAGTGCCCTCCTCCTCCTCCATGTTCAGTTACTTATTATCCCTTACCACCCCTTCCCCTCAGTGCGCCCCGCTGCATCACGGGGTTAGGGAAAGTCTCTGGAACTGGCTCCCTTCATTCCCTTTCTGCCTCCCTCACTCCCTGCCTCATTTTTTTAAAAAAGCAAAATAAAATAAAATATTAAAAGACAATATTTCGGCACATCAAAAAGAAAAAAGCTCCGTTTTTCCTCACTCTTCCCCCCTCCCCTTTTTGTAAATGAGATATTTTGACGATTTCCCTTTCCGGTTTTTTTTTCAATTTTTATGCCTCAACTTTGTCGACCTTCATAATTGGGGGAATTTGTCAGAGTTGGTGGTTAACCAACCGGCGGGGAGGGGATAAATTTATTCCCGAACAAAAGTACCCCACTGTACTGTATGATACTGTACTTATCCCCCAACAACAACAGCATCCAATAAAAACCACCTATCCCCCCCAAGCAACCAAAGTCTCAAACATTGGGCTTATTCAATGGGGCTTTAGGATAAGTATCATAACCATAACCAATTACGAACCGCCGTAATCCTATTCAATTAATTAGTTAATTAATTAATGATGAAGAACTCTTGGCATGGTGCGGTTTTCTTTATTTATTTTAGGGCGTGATTTTGATTCTGATTAATTCCGGCCGGGGGAGGTTTTTTTTTTTTTTGGCAAAGAAAAGATGCAAGGAAATAATATCACGCGAGCAAGAACCGCCACCACTACCTAACCACTACCGGTATACCAACCAGCAGGGCAATCCAAAAAAGTTACTTTGTGAGAAAAGGAAAGGAAAGGAAGAAATCCCTCCACTCCCATCCCTCCCGCACTTCCTCCCGGGCGTTCGTTCGTTCGTTCGTCCTTTCGTCCATCCCCACACACTTCGAAAAAAAAAACCCCACTTCCAACGCTAATTCTCAGTTGCCCCGCGCTAACCCCCTTCGCAGAACCACATCACATTTTCCATGGCCTAGAACTGTACTACCGGATAATCCATTATCCTACTATTAGCCCTATCAACTACAGAAAACAGTACTTAGATATTATTACAACCTTATTATTATATCGTTGAAAGGAAAACAACCAGACACCTGGATACCTATACTTTATATATATATATATATTCCAACAATCGATAATGGTAGCAATATCTTTGCAATGACTCTACTACAGTCATGTATGATATGATATATACCACGTTTTTTTGGAAGCGAAAAATTTCCTGAAAGTGGTTGGCATCAGATTGTGACAAACTCGATTGTTGTTGGCCAGACACACGAATGACTGACGACTACCTTGCACCAAAATGGAATCTCTGCCTAAAAGTCTATCAATGGGGTCGTCATGGGAGTTTTTTTTTTTTTGCCTTACGACCGGACGAACCGTTATAACAAATGTACGTACTTATACTATACTGTAGTTACTTGCAGTGCCGATGGTGTTAGGAAAGCCCATTTATTACTTGCCCCCCACCCCCCACCCCCCACCCCCCCCCTTTGGCGGACCGGCAGGGATGGGCAGAGCACCAGTACTAGTAGAATACGAAAGATAGTCTAGATGAGAGAGCGAGGTGGAAGGCCCTGTAGCCCTCTCTCTCTGATGCAGAGATCGGCGGGTGATCCTCCCGGCACTTTTTGGGCTTAATGCATGCCTGGGCAAGGGGAGTTTAATTTTTTGGGGGGGTTTGTTTTTTTTTAATTTAAATATATAATATAATATTATTATTGTATAATGCTTGGGGTGAGAACAAGTATCCTGGTGGCCGAGCAAAAGCTTTGCAAAATTGTGCATGTGTTACAATTGCCCTGGGCGGTTAAGATTTTCGAAATTCTTGTTTCCGAGTTCGGATACTTTTTCTCGCCCCAATTATACGGTATCTCTAAAGCCATTGTATGTAGGGTACAAAAAGGAAGCTAAGGGTTAGTGACAAGCTAAACGGAACATGAGAGCAGTTACTGCAAACAGAGACAGTCAAAAATATCATAAATGGCGCACACTGCTCCCCACACGCCCAGCTACGCTCATAAGAGAACCACTGGAGAACCACTTTATATATACTCTACCTCTGCTACTCTCCATTCTCTCCATTGAAAAAAAGAAAGCAACATTTCATCCGCTAGAAATCACAAAATCGAAACTCCCAAGCCTAATAGTGAGAAATCAAAGAAAAACTGCAGCTCCCCATTTCCCCAAGACATGAAATTATGATGGATAGGAATAGAATAGGTAGATGGAAACAATAAAAATATAGAAAAAAAATGACAACTCCCCGTTTTTCCACATCCTCCTTTGGTCCGGACTTTTTTTCTCGCTTTTTTTGTAAACCCCCGAATAATAATAAAATAGGTATGAAAGTCAGCCAGTTAAAGTCTTGTATGATATGCTTTTTTGGAGAAAGAGAAAAAGAAAGGAAAAGGTGTTGTCGTATAAACGGGAGTTGGGGACATCAAAGAGCACACATGAAGCAAGCCCCCACAATCAATGATCAGAGTTTCTTTCAAGGGAAAAACAAAAACAAGAGGAGGTCGTGAAGATGAAGGAGTGGGAAGGGGAAAAGGGCAAGAAGGAAAGTCGTAAATTGAAGCACAATGTCATAATATCGGGTTGAAACCCCCGTCCGCAAAAAAATCAGGAAATTCCTATCCCAGACCAGACCAATTCAAACACCAGGCTTCCCAATTTCGCGCCAGTAATAAGTTCTCCCAGATGCCGCCAAACCGTCCCAAAGGAAAGACACAGACTTGACATAGAGAAATGAAATAAATGTGGAGTACAGGAACAATGAAAACAAACCTTGTAGCTACATGGATCTATTTGGTAACGATGGCCGAGATAACTCCTCAATTAGACGTTAGTAGCAACTCTGATACATTCAAATACCTCATCACCGCCCTTCCCGGCTCGGGGCCTCCTAGAAACACCATCAAATCCAAGCGAGATCTTGCTCTTTTCGGGCCCTTTTCTGTTACTCGGTTCCGAAAACACCTCTCCAAAGCAAAAGGTCTCTGGACGCCTAAAATCGAACCTGTGGAGGGGCTCGCCTGCAATGGCAGCGAGTTCTCTCGGAGTAAAGTTGCTCGGAGAAGGGGGCACACTTCCAGAGTTGTAATGAGTGAAGTTAGGCTGTTTTGGAGTGGTGACTGCGACTGGAAGCACACGAACAGAGCGGGGAGGGGAAAGACTGCAAGCAACTTCACAGGTGTCCTGAGTTACAGATCCTCTAGCACTTCGCTCTTTCCCAGTATGCGCAGGCTCGCGATCGTCGAATTCGGGAGTAGAGCGTCCGGTAGAAGAGATGCTCGGTGGCGGTGTGACTATCTGTTCAGGATGCGTTGCCCCATGATATTCAGCAAGGGTAATACTATTCTTGCAGAAGTCACTTTGTGTCCTCTTATGAAAATTGGGGACGCTCGCATCTCCAGAGGACGAAGGAATTCCAAGGGGACCAGAAAATTCAGCCTTCCCGAATCTTCCGCTAGTATCTGTGGAGGCATGGTCTGGGATAATTTCTGCATGTGAGGGCCCTTTTCTGCCCTTCCGGTCTCCCTTCTTTGGTGGGAGGCTTTTAGCCTTCTTGGAACCTCTAGCACCTCCGCCGTCATCTCCACCAGAGCTTCCACTTCCACCGTCTGATCGTCTACGCTTCTTCCCAGCCTTGGGTCCAGAAACTCCACCGTCTTCTGCATCTTCTTGTTTGTCATTATCGCCGGGATTTCCATTACCCCCTTCCTCACTCCCACCTTCGACCTCAACGAAAGGTGCAGCCATGCCCAAATCTACATTAGGGAGCAACTCGACATCAGGAAACTTTCCGCCATTCTCTTGAACCTCGAGTTCGATCTTCCCGAGGAGCAAGTAAATGTCATCGATAGTTTTTTCCATACCAGTGTGCCTTATAATCCAGTTGCTTCCACCTCCGGCCGAGCTTCGACGTCTTGGAACGGTAGTGCTATTACGCCTGCTGTTCTCACCGCTGGTTGGGCTGGCGTCATTAGGCTCTAGGTCCTCATCTGCCATGCCCTCTTCCTCGTCTTCAGCCTCATCGGCCTCTTCACCATTTTCACCCACTTCCCGGTTCATCCGAAGCTCCTCGCGCCTACGAACTTTGATGACCCAATCCTTAACACCTCCCCAAAGTTGTAGCCGTTCGCACTGACGCTTCACCAATAAAACCTGCTGCCTTGCGAACCCTCTCGGGTTACGGTAACGCGATCGCTGGTAATGTTTGCGGCAGTAATAAACCCACACATTTTTGGGAATTTGCCTGGTTGAAAGTTTGTTCCGACCAAAAATGTGTGACACAACTTTCCGAAGTGGGGATCCCGTAGTGCATACATTGCAATAGGAACACTTCGGTATTTCATTCAGAAAACTATGGGGTGATGGTGAAGGGATATTCAAAGGCCCGGTCCCCGGGGCTGCGGAAGAACCGGTATCAGCGGAATTGGTGCTAGTGTTGGCTAATGTCGGTGTATGGGGCTCTGGCGTTGGCCTAAACAAAGGTGCACTTTCATCGCTCATGTTTGCATTATGACCCGTAAAGCAGGCTCCCGTATTTGCCTGAAAACTGTTATGAACAGCTTGGTCATCCTCTTCGATAGTCCTACCAGTCGAGGCTACAGAACCAACAGAAGGGGGTCTCAGCGCAGGACTAAAGGATTCCGCGACTGTCAGTGCGGATAAAAGCACCAAATATAGAGGGAAAGACTCACTCAAGGTCCAGAAAGAGCGGTTTGTTGTTAGATGTCATTCCCTCTTCCCGGTCGGCCCTAGGGACTAGGGCCCGGTTGGCTTGTTCTTTTGAGATTGTGGAAGTAGGGGCAGAATTACGCCTAATTGAATCTTCCACAAACGACCCACTCTGTCTGCGACCAGCCTCAGCAGCGGCCTCCATTTCAAGATTTTTGCGTCCAACAGGCGTGGCAGTCTCCATTGCAACCACCGCAAAATTCATTAACGCATTACTATGAACATGTTCGTGTGATTGCTGCGGAAAAAAGGGCTGAGGGTATTGTTGTGATTGTTGTGGGGGTTGGTCTTGATAAAAGATACGAGGTGATGAAAAATATCCCATTTCTGTTCCAGTTTGATGGGGATAATGGCCAGTGGAGTGTGGGGATAATGGACCATCGCATGCAACCAAGCTTGGAGGGCCAGGAGGGCCAATTTTCGTCAAAGGTGGCAGTGTTCTCCCAGGAAAGGAAGAGCCCGCCCCAGGGGCGGTCTCTGCAGTCTCGTGTATCTGACCGGAATGCCCCAGCCTATCGTTGGTCGCTGGGAGGGGAGGCATCGGTGCTTCTAAGGGACTGGTAGCAGCGGTAGAAGAGTGCAGCGAAGGTCCACTGTAAGAGCTGCGAGATGAGATGGTGCCCCGAGAAGGATTAATGGATTGCTGGTGGGGAGAATAGTGTAAAGGTAGCTGAGATGCAGCAGGTTCAGTTCTGGATGTACTGTGAGAAACGTGGTGGAGCGAGAAGCCGGCGTCGGTGGGCGTGTGAATAGGTTGAGCGGCCTTATACGTGGGTGTATTTCCCGGATTTACAGTATGAAGGTCTGAGGATGGGCCCTCATTGAGAAGACTGTTAATTCTCATGGTAACAGACTTCTGGGGTAAAGAGTGTAGGTTGAAAAAGAGGGATGCTATTGACGTGGTAGAAAGGTCGTTAGGGTCGTTACCGGCAAGCAAGAGAAATGGTTGGTTGGATGTTGCGTTTGCTCCAAGGGATTGTGATCGACGGGAGCTACGAAAGTGTCACGGAGACAATGAGGTGGGTGAACGAGTAGAAGTTGTTGGATGGAAGACGGAAGGAGTCGAGAGAGACCTGTGGCTTATAAGAAGTGGTTATCGTGAAGACGCTGTATCCGCGGGGCAGTTGCGCTATCGAGGCTTCGTAAATAATAATTCAATTGTATCTAGCAAGCCTTAGTGTTGCGGCGAGTGCCCGTCAGTTGAGAATTGAATTTGTATTGAAGCAAGCCGAGTGACACTGTCTGCCTGTCTTTCCTACCTTTCTCTCCCACACACAGGCCAGCATCCAGCACTCCAAACGCCGCCAATAAGTGTTTTTTTGTTTTTTTTCTGGCCGTCCGGCTGCAGGTATATTGCCAGTCTGTCCGGCGGCCTAGCTTGGGGAATTCTAAGAATCCAGGCACGGGCAAGGGGATGAGAGAAAAGGCGTGAGCGATGACGGTGGGATTGGTGACACTGCACACATCCAACCAAGAGCTAGATGCGGCAGCAGCAGCAGAAGAGCAGCAGCAATAGGAGATCGAAGCCGCAGATAGTATGGTGGGCTAGGTCAGGTCACCTCCCCTCCCCGCAAAAAAAGATACAGAGAGAAGGGATCGGGATCTTTCGTTGAGGGGGGATGGTTGTTCAGCTGATGTGGTGCCCCGTTTAAATTTCCAAGCAAAGGCACGGATACAGTCCACAAATTTCTCTGGCGGATATCGGACGACGAATGCTCGTTGCAGTAATTGAACAGGAGGGGCAGAATCAGATACGGGGGAGAGAGGGGTGGATGAATGAGAATCGAGCAGAGCACACACCAATGTGCGTAAACAAGAAAGAAAATGATGAAATAATAAATAACGATAAAAAGAGATGGAGAAGTGTAGAATGAATAATAATAAAAAATAAAAATATCCTGGCAGTAAAGATTTGTAGGGGTTTTTTTCTCTCCTTCCTTTCCCTTTCCGTCTCTCACTTTCCGATCTCTTTGGGAGTAGTGTTTTTTTTTACTATTATCCCTATTCCTTGCTTCCCTTTTTGCCTCCCCCCATACGCTTGCTGTTTTTTTTGCCTTTTTTTCTTTTTTTCTCTTGAGTCTCGACTCCCTCCCTATTCTTGCTTCCCTCTGTTTTATTTTCCCTCTCTATCCTCCTCTCGGCGTTACTGCTGCTTCTTCTGCTTTTACCTTGTCTCGCATACGACTCAACGCACGACACCGCTGCAAGCCAATAAAATTCTTCAGATCCGCAATGACGGCCAAGTAACGGCGCTGCTGGCGATCTGAGCGAGAATGGACCCTGCACTGTAGGTGCCGCTGCTCTAACCAAGACTCCTGTCACGCCTTGCAAATGACGGACGGAATTTTAGCTGGGGAGTGGGAAAGCACGGCGGGCAATAGGGTCGTTCTTGTTGTTTGCTCTGGTGGGCAGAGGAGGGGTGGGAAGGATGGGAAGGATGGGAAGGATGGGAAGGATGGGAAGGATGGGATGGGCAGGTGCAGGAGCAGCAGCCTTTCTAGCTGCGGTGCCAGCCTAAGAAAATCAAGGGCCCAGTGTGTTTGCGACCGAAAACAACAACCCTGGATGTTGAACTGCGCTAGTCAGTAATAGGTTAAGCGCTGCGAGAAGCTTGGGGAGGAGGGATGACGACTGGTTTCTTATGCGAGAAACATTGATTGTTATGCGGGGAAAGAGTCTGGGCACAAACTTCGCTTCATTCATACCATCAATTGCCCAGCAGTATTCCAAGTAGCGGTGCGTAGCTTTGTGAACATGAGAGAAGAGATCACTGGATACATCGTGGACCATCCAACCTTACAGTATGGCTGATAAGAAAAGGGCAGCAGGTGAGGGGGTGGGAATCTCACTTTTGCGGAGAAGAAAATAGACACGGGACTCTGAGAGGCTACCCTGCTTGGCTGTCATATATCCCGAGGGTATGAGTGGGGTGCTATTGTGTGGGAGCACTTAGTTTGGAAAAGTTTCTAGGCAGATATGTACCGGGCAACGTGATGATTAGACCAGTGCTCCTAGAGGGTGTATGACAGAAATACCGGTACCGGAATCGGACAGTGTATTATTTGCCCTCCGTAGGAAATAGCAAATAGCGGTGTTTTTGTTTTTTTTACTAAGTCTCTGGACTTATTCGTGAACACACGAAAATGCGGGCGAGTGCCCAAAGGATGACATGGAAAACCCAAATCCCAGTGATAAAAGAAACTCAAAGCCCCACTGCTCAAAACAAATAAACGATAACAAGATATTATTACTATTTAAGCCGTCAATTATATTTGTAAGAATAAAAACATCATGGTATTATGAATCAAAGCTCCCCTTTTGAAAAAGGGAATGCCTTTCAAGCTAACTATAAAAAAATCACTGCATGTCTAATAACAAATATTAGGGGGCGCAAGAGAGAGAAAACTATGGTGCAAAGCGGCCCCAAAGCCAGTTGCATTGCGAAATGCTTTGATTTCACAAGCATAGCGTTATACCAGTGTGGGGAGCAATGACTATTAAAGGTCCCGAGTTCTATTTACATCTAGATTGAGGTTATTGTCATCTTTCATATAGGCAGAAATGCTTGTTCTGAGAAACCCAAACTCAATACATGAGTTCTGATAAGACTCTTACATCTGTTTTATATTCTGTTCCTGGAGACCCTAGATATATTGTGCATTTAATATTAAATTATTGCTGTAGAAGGTCATAAGGACAAAGGATATGAAGTCCAATTTCTTTAGCAGCATTTTGGTAAGTGATTAAATATAAAGGTCTGCAGAGTTGGTTTGATAATATATTTTTCTAATATTTCATAAAAGATGTCTTCGCGATTTATATTTTACTATGTATTTTAATTGAATATATTCATTTGTTTATTGGTGAGCATTGGGTTCATTATTGTTCACTTGGTTGAATTTCTCAAGGACGCTGTACGAGGACTGGATCAATAAAGCCACTCTACTTTTTCTATGATACCATAGTCAACTACGCTTCAACACAAGCCCCAATCCCGCCTACCCAATTAAACGGCCCGGGGTAGACTTGGTGAATTTCATCAGTTTCTGAGATAGAATATAGATTTTGCATTTATTAGCACATGCCCTTTGATTAAGTTAACAGAGTTTGGAAGGGCCAGAATCCGATCGAAAAACGAACTGAGGGGGTTAGGTTGCATACTAGGACGTTAGTTAATGTACTTCTTCTTAGGACCAGTCTCTATCACGGATTTCAAATTCATTCTATTTTATCTTGGAATCTTATTTCTCCTGGAAATGAGGCTTTCGGCTCGTTTCTTTCGCCATTCGTGACGCCCTGCGGCGCTCCTTATATAATTTTATATGGGTAGAAAAGGAGACACGTTTCCGACAAACAGGCCGCTTCAGACCAGGCTTTAGCCACTCCCTTGGTGCAGTCAAATAAACCTGGGTTGAATTTCTGCGGGGGTGGGCTGTCCCCGCTTCACCACCACCACCACTCACAAACTAAAATAATTAAAACAAAACAAACCCGAGCGAGCTATCCCTGGATGGGGGGCAAAGCTTTGAGCTTCATTGGAGGTTTTAATGGCTTCGAAGGTCATCGGTGTGGCCACTTTATCGTTTCCCAGAAGGTATGTACCTCCTGGAGCCATACCGCCAGGAGAAATAGGATGAACCACAAGACTCAAGCGGCCGTCACCAGTTTTGTTTCCCTAAAGCTCTTCAGTCTTAGTCTCTAGAGCGCTTTCTAACCTGACGCCACCGCCCTTGTCCATGTATCATACGGTACTCGAATACAGTACAGGATTGTGATAGGAGGCTCTCTCGATTCTCTAGGCGACGCAAATCCTTCTTCAGGCCAGGGGATAAACCCATTTCATCCCTTCGTTAGGGTTCAGTGTTGCTCGACGCCGTATTCCAAGGTTGATGCTTGATATCTCATGCGACTTTAAGACAGGAGAATTAAAAAAACGAAAGAAGAAAAAAAACAATACAAAAAATAAGGAAAACCCCCCCCGCCGTTTATTTGAGGCTCTTTCCCAAGCTTTTGGCTGGCTCCTTTAACTTGAGAGAACAAGCGAAGCTGACAACCGGAGTCCAGGGATTTCTAGCTCTTCTCTTCTTTGCTTTTTACAAGTCGTCGAAATTTACTGACATACGAGACTTGCTTAGAACTAACTAAACCTCTTACCTGTCTCCTCGACGGGCGAGACATTGATAGCTTGATGCCGTCGGGGTTTGAGACAGCGGTTAATAAGCCACTTTTTTGGTAAGCAAAATTTTGCAGATGTGCACTTGGGATGAGAAAAGGTATGTATGATACTGGGGTGAGACAAGCCAAGAGTCAAACCCGATTTTGCAAACAATGTTCTCTGAGACTACGAGTAGGATAAACAAGTTTGTTTCAATAAAAACAAAAAATAGACAAAGACAGTAAACAACGAAGATAGGTGAGTGGGAATAATGGATCTAGCATCATCCTTGATAAAGACCCATACGGTACTAGTTTCTCAAATCGTGGGGGGAAATCTACAATTGTTTTGCAGAATCGGGGTCAAGTCTTAGCTTGTCTCACCCTAATGCTTTTTTCACCCCAAGTACCGTGGACTTTAGAATATAACTAATATTGGCCACATGACCACACCAAGACTGATATTACTAAGGAATACTGTGGTAGAGTTCAAAAGCCCCTTAGTCATCTATGTCTCAAGCACTGACAGGGGCGGCATCAAAATTTCAGTGTCTCACTTGTCCAGGAGATAAGTGCTTCGGCACGCCTCGAACCAACCATTGTTTTTGCCGGGATGGATTGATGATCATTGAAACATTGTCTCACTAAATCACCAAAAAAAGCCCTGAGTATGTTAACGGTTGGGGGAAGCATACCACAAGAAACACCTCCCATGCCTCTGAACGTTACCGGTCCTCGAGTACGGTAAAGAGCATTTGGTTCCTTGTCCAACGCATCTGGCAACTTCCGATATATCATATATCAGGAAAAAAAAAATCCTTCTGAAGTATTGCTCGCCAAGAGAGTAGCTTACCAGTAAAACTGGAGACGGCTGTCTTACTAAAAGGTCATGAAGGACAAAGAAAGACTCAAGTCGCACCCCGAGAGAAACTATCCCCTCGGGGATGGAGGTTTTGAAAAGGATCCCAAGTAGTGGGGGTAGTAGCTTTTTTAGTATTATCTACTGCATCATGGCTCCCGAGAGACGTCAAATTAAGTTGAAAACATCTCCTTTAAATTATCCTATTCCTTTTTTCTTCTTCCACACAGCTTAAGACAGTCTCGAGTGCAAAAGCGTTATCGCCTTGTGCTATTCAAGGGTCATCATAGCAGCCCAACAGTTTTTTTTAGTTTTTTCCACCCTCTCAAATAATCATCCGAGTGCAATACAATACGAGATGAGAGATGAGATGAGAGACGAGAGAGTGAGTAACAACAAACATCAAGAAGTACCTCTGATGCTTCATATTTTCACCTTATTGACCTGCCACCAGCATTCGACCGGAAAACTGAGCAGTGCGGGGGAGGGCTTCTTACTTCTTGCCCCCGATGCTTTCGGTACTACCAGGTTGTTTGGAGTGAGAGCTGGCAAGAAGTATCGAACTCGTTGCGGTGATCAAGGTAATTACCATGTTGATCTCATGTTGAGTTCTTTAGAGTTGGCAAATATACGATGTTTCCCTACATAGGGAGCCCCCGGCATGGCGAGCACTCACCGTTTATTGGCTGGCATTTATTGGGTTGAGCTGCTTCAAGGCATAGTTTGAAGAGTTTTGTAGGCCAGGGCCCCCTATGCTGGATGTTCAATATCTTTTATTATTATCTAAAATAAAGGGAGCCATGCCAATCCAAGCCTCGACACCCACGGCAGTACAATGTGGTGCTCGCTATCTAGGGAAACACTGTATGTGTATCTCCTTGGGCAGAGTATTCGTATACAACGTTGCGCAAAGGGTTCACACAGATGCATGCTAACCTCAGCTAGGTTGGGTGTATTCCGCAATGGACAAACAGTCCAGATCTATGTACTTGTACAGAACACATGACACCGCATCTCGAATCCCTGCGGGTTCATAAAAACCTTCTCCCGCTCCCTTTTTCTGTCTGGATAGGGCAGGGTGGAACGAGGGAGGGGAAGAAATTATTCTCGGCCCTTCCTCAGGCCACGCCAATGAGATTTCTCCCTCCCGGAATCCACGCTAGAATAAAAGGAGAAAAACAAAAAAACCTGAAACTCGTAAAAGAGTTGCCAATGCTCCGTACAAACTCCTCCTCCAAGTGCCCGAGGCATACCCTGCGGTACTGTACGCTTTCAGTAGCGGGAAGCTAGACAATTGCTAGAAATGAACCAGCTAAGGCTCCAACACTAGGATCTATCCGATGCCGGTTTTCAAGGACATCCCTGACGTGCATGCATAACCTCTAGCGAGAAATGGGTTCCTCGGCGCCCCTCAGCAGCCAACATCTACCGGTACCACTGGTTCCAACACGGTGCGCCCCCAATAGTAACTTTCAGCTCTTGATAGGTCGACCACGAATACGGTTCTTTCCACCATAGAGCCTTCGAAATAGGGAGGGAGGGGGGAGGATCATTGCTAAAAGTCGAGGTCGGTCTCGTGATGGCTCCCGATGACACTTTTACAGCTTGAGCCCTCGAGATAAGAAGCTTGAGATGCCAAAAAAAATAAAAAAAATATAGCGTGTGTAATCGGCGCTTGTCATGGAAAGGGGTGTTATGGGCTCTTCCAATACTGATGGTATTAATCGACAGTGATATCTGAACATCTTTATTTCTGCGCAGAAAATGGTTTATCCAGGGACGGGTAGGTTTCAAGGAAAATATTTGGCCTTTGAGGGCTTTTACTACCAGCAGAGCTTGGGGGCCGTGTGCGGCGTTCTTGGCCAAGGCGCAATGCCGAACGACAACTTGAAAAATCACCCTTGCCGTGGGATGGTGCTTGATCCAGGCATTTCTACCCGCAGCCCGCATTCAAACCCTCTACGAGTACACTTTTCCTCGCCTAGCTTTCCTCCCCACGACTCATGCGGAGATTCCAAACGGCTGTGGGGATCTCTTGGTTTTGGGCTAGCATTGCAAAGGGTGGTGAATCCATGAGATTCCCGCCACTTTCTCCTTCCCTCCCCCCTACCTCCTATCGGTCGGAAAAGTAGGTGGAATATCTGGTACCGGCAGATGGAACAAAATAGCACTTGAAGCCCTAGATTACATTTTAGCTTCTCCGCCACGTTTTGAGCGAATTGCTCAAAATCATGGTTCCTTTCAAACGAACCCCCCCGGCCCACGGGCAAAGCAAAAAAAAAACGCCGGTCACGCCCGCTCACTCGACGTGCCGGCCGTCGTGCCTAATGCTAGCAACAACCTTGGCGGTCGTGATGTGACACGAAAGAATTTGTTTTTGGAGGTCACTCTGCCCCACGTGCGGCTGAAAGAGGAAAACATCAACGACCCGTGGATCGTATCACGTAAGTGCCGCTGTTGCAGCTGGGGCCGTTTGACTATCATACGTACCAAGTTTTGCCTGTCCGTTTGTCTGTTTGTCGGTAATCATTTTATCTCGTATTCTATTTTTCTTCCTTTTTTAGTTCTCTCCCGTATTCTTTCTTTATTTCTCTCTTAATTGAAGAGAGGCGGGAGTTGGTCTGGCTCTTATTATTATCGAACACCTGGATGGCAGAACGGGAGGTGATCGAGGTGGTAGATTGCTAGAGGTTGATATTAATCGGTTTTGCGGTGTGATAAATCAGTTACAGAAAAGCTTGGATGGATATGTTGCGTCACGGTGATCATTATCATCAATCGGGCCTGCGGTGCACACATTACGATATGTCTGGTGCTTAATATCGGGATTTGAGAGTGGGGTCCCGCGGCAGGGAAGCTCTGGTGCGGTTGATATATATATATTGGGGGTCAACGATCACCAGCCTCTACCCCGGACAGATTACCGCGAGTACAAACTTTTAGGGTGCCTTGGCTAGAGGCAGCTGTCGACGGACGGAGCACTAGGACTTCCTGATGCGGAGTCTACTGGTTTACCAACCGGTAGGTTTCGGCATGGTTATGTTGAATTTAATTAATATCTCTGGCTCCGGGGCCAAGGTTGTGGTTGCAGAATTCAATAAACGTGGAACGAGAACAGTGGAGAACGAGCCCTTGAGCGCTGGAGAGGTCTACAATTACCTCGCCCAGCCGATGATCACCAGCCAGTGTACCAGGTTTGTATACGGCTGGGCAGCGGGGGTGCGAGTGTATATAGCGTTCTGCTGGAGCGCTTGATGGTCGCCCCAGTTATATGGCATATGGCTGAATGATGTGAGCTCTTATCGCCCAAAAGTTAGTCACACGGGCTCAGCAGCTTGCCAGTTTTCTCAATCCAGATAATATGGCAGAATAGACATGGCATAGGGCGTATCATCATGAGTTCGCAATTAGTTGACGATACTTTCAGGCTGTTAGTGCAATGGAAAGATATCGATGCCCAATATTCCAGTATAATAGCATGTGTGGATGTGCGTAGATGGCCTAGTCCTCGCCTCAATTTGGATATCCGAGCTAACTCATGATAGATTCCCAATGGGGATTTCGATAGTTTGGTTGCAAGATGTTAGAGTTCGACCCATCCACAACCCTCACCCGAACAGCCTTTTTCCTCTGCGCGGCCGGTCGGCTCCGAGGTGTGGAAGAGCAATTTATTAACGAGATTTTCGCAGGGTGTCTTGTAATATCATGATAACAAGCCAGGCAGATACTGGATCACAATCGGTTACGAGGCTGAGATGTTCCCCAAGAACCGAACCATTTAGCGTACTCGTGCAGTACCGTTCTGCTGACGAGAGATAGTGCATTTTGGCACATGGACGGAGATACTGAAGAAGTGCCGACTTGAAGCTACACCAATATTTGAATCCCTGGAACAGACACCCCAGAATAGTATGATCGGTCCTGCTTAGCCCTAGGAGGGGAGCCTACTGGCCCGTGAAAGCTTCCAAATCTAGACTAATCCTAGACACGTCCCTCACAGGACCACGGGGTGGCTATCAATTCGGAGTTGCAATGGAAACGGAGTATCTCTTTGGCGGTGCGGCCTCCGCTCGCTCTCAGAGGTGCTCCTGGACGCTTCGATGGCCATGCTCTACCGGGGTGTTTTTGGACACCGAGAAAATCTTAACCATGAGTCTCAACGAGAAACGCACTGCGCTAACTCAGTAATGCGCCGCAGAACCAAGGCGAATTCTAGCGTCAAGAAATCGTTACGACTCCTCCGAGGTGCTATACAGAAAGTCTCTAGTAAACGGGATGTGCATCTAGCGTGATGAGATATTACGCCTCGAAAGGTTTAAGTCTCCGCTGGAAAAGAGAGCAGAACAAGACAGATCTTAGCAATCTGCACTGGTCACTCCACAGTGCATCCTATGCTGGAATCCCTACTAATTTCATGTGCAAAGAGCCGCGATCTTTAATGCTTTGATAGGGAGAACATTCAATTGTTGACATACATGCTACGCCCTATCTGTAGTTGTCATTAACTACCGTAAGTAGGCCACGATCCAGACATTCTTTTCGACAAACACTAATATCTGTAGTCTAGAGTGCCTTTCAGCGGCTAGGAAGGACGTGAAAGAGTTTGGAAAATCCCTTCCAGTAATTGTGTCGTGTGAGAGGAAAACCTAGGATTCGCTAGTGTGGGGTTATTGATGTAGTAGTCTATGGCGGGGCTGCACTGGTGGTGAGGCTCATACAACCTTGTTTTGTTTTCAACTGTCAACCTCAGATCGGCTTTCCCTTGCTCACTGAACAGCTTAAACCGTTTCTTTGAAAGTTACCTGACTCCTAATCTGCTCCTATTTAGTCTTCGTCTTCGGTTAGCACTCTAGGAGCTTGGGAGCCCACGCACCATTTTACCATATACCCGCTCTGAGTGCCGCCGTGAGCTGGGACCACGACCCCCAGCCATGGTCCTCGTTGCTAAGTGGCAGCAACGCAAGCCAGGCGCGGCGCAGGGCTATCGGGGGTCAAAAAAAAAGGTAAAAAGTCACATGCAAAGCTGATGAGAAAGGGAGGGAGGTTGAAGGTAATAGAGGGCCAGAAGGGAGGAATTCGATCTATGACCAGACCATTAATGCCGATTGGCACCCTTGAGCTACTACCGTAGGAGCGAAGCCATCGTCTGGCGCTTCCGGGATCTTGGAAGGGTGTTTCCAACCAAGGTAATCTAGATGAAGGGAAGTTACGTTTCAATGGAATAGGGTAGCGGGAAGCAGGTGACTGGGAACTACAGTGCAGGAAGGGCATCTAAGCGATGGGGGAATGGCGTCTAGAAATAAAAAGGGATGGAGAGATGCCTACTGGCCAGCGTACGACCGCCGAAAAGACAGCACCCAGCCCACCCCTGCCGTCCATCTGGAATGTGTGGCCCTTTCAAAACCCTGGTCTGTGCACGGCGGGGAGTGCCTTGCTTCGTTCATGTACCAATATTCTTATCACCATAACTCCCCTAAATATAGGAATGGTATATCGGCAGCAAGATCTGCTGGCGTGTGGTTTCTTTTTTCACTTATATGCTTTCTCCTCATGCCTGCAGTCCCTTAGACCCCAGTTTGCTCAAGTAGGGACAGCTAGAATGGTTGCTTTGGCTTAACCTATCATTCCTAATGACTGATATTTCAAAGCTACTGAAGTTAAGGCGCAGTTAGCAAATTGAGATACTGGCAACCTGATATATTTGTGCATTGGAGTGTCGTCCTTCATGAAGCTAGTATGTCTGAATCAATACCGAATTAAGTACCTCCCGAAAATAAAGTTTTGTTGGGCTTTCTTCTCATATCTTCATCGACTTCGTTGGAATACTACTAATCACTACATTAAACAGTTACGGCGCGCCGCATTATTATGTCATACCAATTAGAATGTACTGGCTCTCGGTAGATAGTTTCAACTAAGTGGGTGAGCCAATGGCCCTGAGAGGGATCATAGAATATCACTCTTTATCTCCCTGAACCATTTTCAGAACTGTGGGCGCACAGTAGTGACTAGTTGTAGTTTTTTAGTAGATCCTGAGTTTGCTCAGCTCAAGGGGCATCCGTAGTAGTCTTTAGCTTGAGAAACACCGTCAGCGGCTGCCAATCAGTAGCGCACTGAGCCAGAAGAAAGTCTGAGTAGTCGTGCTGAGATCCATGTCACAAGTTGGCCACTGAGAGAATCTGGGTCCAAACTCCGGCCTCCCAACAAATAGCAAATGACCCCCCCCGGGATGAAGTGATTGGTATTATCTGGTGCTCATCCTGACCAATGTCTGTTATTACCCTTGAAAAGCAAGTCAAGCAGATACCGGTACGACATTAATGTTACTATCCACCAACTCAAAAGAATATACACATCAGGGGAAAGAATAAGAAAAAAACTTAGTTACTGTGTGATACCGGTATTAGAATTCCATTTTTTTCTTTTCCTTGTTTTTCCCCCGCTCTAGCTAATTTATTCTCGTTTGAGTGGTGGCCTTATTAGTGTTGGCTTTCACGTTCGGCCAGGACGCTTTACCCGTGGATTTGGGCACTGGATGAAATCCCCCGCCGATCCTATGGGATACCCTAACAAGGAGAAGCCATGGTCGGGATCTGGGCTCCGTATTCTGGAAAACCCTAAATGGCTAGAGGAGGAGAAAAGTAGAGCACTGTAATCGCAGTTGGAATACCAGTCCAATTCGATATCAAGCCTTTTTATCATATATTTTCTGAAGGGAAGATAAAGTGGGATCCGGGAAACTAGCCCATGTCATAACGATCTCATCCTTTCCTATAATACTATGGTACAAGTACGATGCTCATCCTGCCACATCTCCTCCCAATCGCAGGACTTGCGTTAGAATTTCCTGTTTTTCATCTTCATTTCCCCACCCCTTCCAATCCCCTGACCCAGCACCCATTCTTCCCTCATCCCAAAAGCCGTCTTTGGTAATTGATGTAAGCATACCGCATCTCATCCCTTCACTTTCAATATTTCTCATTTCTTCGCTTCACTTTTCTCACTTTCATTTCAATCAGGATTTCTGCATGGGGGGCCGCAATTGTGACGGGTCTCATATCACATGCGCGGTTTACTCGAGTATACCTTGATGCATTCTTTGGGTTTTAACGTATTCGGTATACCGTCCCTTCGGGTGGATTCCGTTTTCACTAGCCCTTTCTTTTTTTTCTCGTAGGGTCTGCTCGAGTACTCGAGCACGAGGAGCGCATGCATGTGTGGGACGGCCTCTTTCTCATTTTTTTTAAGGCACAGGGTAATACCTGAGCGTACATCCCATTTTCCGCACGTTGTGTGTGGGATGCCAGCGTCCTCGTTTATCTATCTGTGTCACCCAAAGCATGGCGTAAATAAGCACCATGGTGGAACAAGCCGTGAGCTTTGTTTTACTCATAAGTGATTGTTCGGTGGCTGGTGTGCTTGTTTTTGAGTGGGGGTGGCAGGCGAGTGAGAGGCTGTGGTTTTGTTGATGTCATGGAAGAGGGGTATTGGCGGGGAGATGTTGGGCCTAGCTTTTTTATCACGCTCCGGCACTATGCATAGGCTCGATGATAGGTTGACCGGCGGGCCCGACAGAGGGTGGGGGGGTTGTCACGCCTTAACCTTATCGTGATATCTCTGATAACCCCTTTGCAAAAAACAAATGGTATGTGCATCACGTGTGTAACTTTACCGAGAACCGAGAAATTTACCCAGAGGGAGATAAGAGTGATTGTTTCGAACTTGCCACTTGGGTGCTGTGCCGATATGCCTACCGTACTCGAGTACTTGCGTTTATATGCGTATGTTATGTACTGCACCTGTACAAGTACGGTGTTTATATATGTGTTAATCAGGGACTATGTTGCGCGGGCCGGGCCGGTTCTTTCATTTCCACTCTGCTCAGGTGTTACCACAAAAATCGGAAGACATACCCCTTGCCTTTAGGGAGATTTGTGTGGGTCAGCAGAGATAGTTTTCTGATTTTTGCTGACACCCGAGTGCCATGGGCCGAGTAGGTGTTTCGGGTATCTATTGGTTTCAAGTTGACAGGTTTCTCTTCTGACCCCCCGGTGCCCGAGATCACCCCACCAGCGCAACTCGGATCTGATCAAGTGGCACAGTACTTGTCGCAGTGCCAGTACCGTACTGGGGTTAGCATTACTAGCAGTCATACAATCAACCCAAGAAAAACAAAAACAGAACTAGGAAGCGGTTTACAGCAGTCAGTTGATCCCGTCTGGAAACCTAGAAAGGCCCTTCCCCCCACGGAATCGATTTCTTCCCTACACTATGCCGCCGAATTCATTAATTACTTTCCCATCACTACCCCCGATTATTATTATTATGATTTTCGGTGAACACGTGCCCCCTAATTCGTTACCGAGTTTTCGGCTCCTCTACCCCAAGAGTTGAGTCATCTAATTTACGCAAACTGAAACTTGATATGAGCCGAGTACAGTGCTGTTGCCGAAATACAGGTGGTGGGTGCTGTTGGAATAAACATGTACGAGTATCATAAAAAGCTCCTCTTTTGTTTTTTCTTCTTTTCTTTCTTCTCGGGTTCGGTTTTCATTGTGCGAGGAGGTTGGGTTTCATGGGGGAGAGAGGGTTTTTCCCATTCGAGCTGAGGGAGGGAAGTCATGAGGCCTTGCATGTGTTGGTCTGATAGAAAGTCCGTGGGAAAGAGAGGGTGGGGGGTCTTCATAAGAGCTATTAGGGAACTCACTCCAGGTTCATCAGGCCTTGCATAATAGTTCATGCTCATATGAAGGTTGCTTGTATCTACCTTGCACCTATATCTAGGAAGATCTGTGAGCTGAAATACTGTCAGACTTGCAGAGAGGCGCATGATGTCCCGGTAGAGTATGATGCAATTATATCTTGGTGCCTAGGCACGCTAGAAAATCTGTATCATCACTAGCTTGGAACTGACATCGACAGTTTTGGCGGGATTGCATGGTGTCCCCGGGCCCTCTGCTTGCTGGAATGGATTGGGCGTTTCATAGCGCGGGCAGAAGGTCGGATTAGCCAGCGCCTACTACGGTAGTCAGGAAGACTACCATAGCGTGTTAGGATTAATCGTGTAGAATGAGACTGATACTAGCGCAGTTGCGGACAATAGGGGTCGTTTAATAACCAGACTGAGGGCAGAAAGCCACAATTGCAAGCCTTTGAACCATTGTATTTCCACAGATATCTTGAGTCCAGTCTTGGAAAATTTTTGAATAAAATCTAGCATGTCAGAGGCATAATATATATTTATTTCAGGATTTTTTCTTGAGTTCATACAGGGTTGTAGGAATATGAACTAGGTAAAGTGTGTTATAATTTACCTTTCCCGAGGAAGGGTCATAGCCTTAGCGCTTTGGGGAAAAAGTCATTCCACTGCTCACTGCTTGAGAAGATAGGAGGGAAAAATCCCACTCTTTATGCAGATGTTATTATCGATGGAGGTGGTGGTACGATCGTGCAAGCGTGATGATAGGAGAAGGATGATAGGAGAAGGATATTAATTGTTTTCTCTATGGAGGTTGCTAGCCACGGCTCACCTTAAGTAGTGAAAACTCTATCATACATGCGTAACCCTATACATCCGTTCATGCCCTAGAATGTTCACCTGTCCAACCTTCGGTGCCCCTCTATCATACATGTGCGCTTCCTGTGACCGCGCTCCTCTGATCCTAATACAATGTGCTACTGCTGGGATTGTTATACTATCAAATTCGACCCAACAATTCATTTTATAATGAAGCAGCATGTATTATAAAAAATAACTATTAATTACCCCCCCGAATTGTACGTGCATAGCCAGCACACCTTCCCCCTCAACCAATGGACCCGTGCCCCTTGCCCCAAATTAACTGCTGTAGAACACTTCACCCCAACCAAGATCGTCTCCTCTCAGGAAACTCTCCAAAAAAGTCAATATCGGAATTCCTGTTCCGCCGAATAACGATCGGACCGCCCTCTTCCTCCTTCCCATTCAACGCCTTTTCGACCTTCTCGCAACCCTCTTTGAGCTTGACTTTGCACTTGTGTAGCACGCACGGAAGGATTGAAGCGACCAAACGTTCAGAGGATGCGATGGACCTGGTCCTGGGGGTGACAACGTCCTGGGGCGTAGATGGTACGTCGGGCGGAGAAACAGGTTCAGAGAACCTAGCAGCATCACCGGAGTCCTGCTCTGTGTCTGCGAGTAGAGGGGTTTTGTCAGTTGCACACTTTTCCATTCTGGCCTGTGTTGTAGTTGAGCTCTATAGAGTGAGGTTCTGACCGCCGTTGGGCGGGGTGTTAAATAGGGCATTGGGCGGGCTTAGGAATTCAAGAGGTCAGTCGGAGCCAATAGAATACGGTTAGCATTTGATTGCGAGGGGATATTTCTCAAGTTCAAGGGGATTTTGATTCTTGAAAATTTTAATACCGTACTATTTACAATTGAGAGCGAAATCATAATATCTCCCTCGGTGAGTCGAAGCTGGTGAATATTGGGAGGGGAGGCTCATCAAAAGAACATATACTTCAACAACTAGCTTGGGTCCAGCACCCGCACGTAAGAGCGGAATTGGATGACAGAAAATGGGAAGCGCTGAGATAGAAAAGATAAGCCAACTTGAATAATTTGAGATGTTTGAGTCAAAACACACGAGTATTATAGAAAAATGGCTGCTAGTAGGTTCTGGGTCTCGTAAGGGTTCGTACACAGCATATTGGGAGAAATTGGAGTCCACTGAAAACCACACTGAGCACAAGGGTGCAGCCACAGCTCAGAGGGGATGAGCTTCTCAATCTCTAAGAGTGATATTTTATGATTCCTTTCAGAGCCATTTGCTCTTCAGCTTAGTTAGTTGAAACTATCTACCAGGTATATCATTCTCAATAGTCGTATGCGAGTCTGGCAAACCCCTCTCTGTCTCTTCCTATCACTAGGCACCAAACAACAGGGTGGGTCCTAGTGGTGAGGAATTTCCAATTGGTGTTAACTGTGTGGTAATGGGCACAATCACCTCTCCAAGCCCTTCCAACCACACCACTCTCAGCACCCGCACCAGTTACAATACTATAAACTCACCTATGTCCTTCTATTCTAGTGCCTCTTCCTCCTGTATACCTTCTCCAATCCAGATCGTTCCTTTCCTTCTTCCCTCTTTCTTTCCCTATTACGATTGCCATTGTAATCCCCAACACCCTCCTAGCTAAAATGGTCATGTTCTTACTTATTACCCGAAACCTCTTTCCCTTTTTCATTAGATGTGCATCTTGGATCCTCTTCGAGCCCTGTCATCTTGGGTAGCCGCAGCATGCCCTGCTTGTGCCACTGCCACTTCACAACAGAGATTAGGCCTGGGGGGCATGGTTCTCACCCGGACAATGCCCTGAACATGTATATAATATGTGCTAAAAGGGCAATGCTGGCTTTCAAGGCCCTAGTGCACTGATTGGGGGTGAAGACTAAACTGAAACAGTTTAGAGGTTAAGTTAGGTCGCTTTTAAGGAAGAAGATGATTTAAGTTGTGCACCGAGTGCAGGGGAAACATGTGCTGTGTTGATGGTTGAGCACAAAATAATGTTATGAGTGTCTCATCACTTGTGCAGCCCCGCAGGAAGCTACAGACCATTCCGTCCTAGCACACTCTAAGTTCGCTCAGTTTATACTCGTGTGGCCGAGCTAAATCTATACACATAATGCTACAATTGTCACCCATACAGTGTCCAATTTTAACTCCCCTAGGCTGGCACTTGTATCGATAGGGAGGGTTAGACCAACCTATTAACAACTTGGGTACGGATGGTCTATTTTATGCGCATGCTTTTACGGGCCATTACATGAGTCTCTCAACTACTCTGAAGATCAACTACATGTATAGCATTGGATAGCAAGTCAGCTTGTGGTGAAAAGATAATAATACCGGAGGGCCACTTCAAGGCTGAGGTGAAGGTCTAAACAAACAAATCTTAAAATAGGTGGCGGGACTTGAACGACCCCCTTGGGCGTTTCTCCATAACACTATACCAAATCACCCCTACCCTACAAGGTAATTTTAGCATCTCCTCTAGAAAAAAATAAGCACTGCTCTGCTTCCTTCAGGGCATTGGATGGAGGGATTAAAGTGCTGCCACCGAGCACCGCGCAGAGATTATTACTAGGGATTTTGAAGATTATCTGTACAGCCTGGGCCATAAGGTTCTTTTTACTGAACCGAGCATGCTGGACATTAGTGTAGGTGTTGGAGTTGATAGCCTATATGATGAGAAGGAACCAACAACCTGCCGCCCGACCTTCATATCCACTGCGTACGAAAGGCCAAACAGTTTCGTTATCTCATGTTTATCTTGAATAGATATCTCCAACACTGTTGTGGACAGGTTAGCTAGGGAACCAACGTGAAGGCATGGATCCCGGTTCACCCACCGTAATAGGTGCCAACAGCTGGATCCGATGCTTATTTACCGCGGGGAGGACGGGGTGCCAGACTTTTATCACTCCCTGGTGGGGCACATCGACACATCGATTAGCCCACAATAATATTACCACTATACTGTGCCCCTCAAAGCAGCGAGAAATTTTTGGGCGGAAATGAGCCAATAGTAATACAGATGTCGGGTAAGTTCAATGGCCCTCTCCAACCCTGTTTTCAGTCCCAAAGTTATTCCAGCACATCATCTGCAGTGCATTGCAGTGACAGTGACCCTCTGTTCCACTACTATCCCATGGCCTAGTGAGCCTTGGTGTCGTCTTCTTTGAGACTGGTGATTAATGGCTAATACCAAGGAGAAAAGGAGGAAAAAAAAAGTGAGAGAAAACGACAAAAGTGAGAGTGGAAGAACAGGCAATATATATGGGGGGGGGGTTATTAAAAACTCGAAATCCACTTCTCCTGATTCCAGAGAATTGCCTATAGAAACAAGAGTTATGTTTTCCAGTTTTTAATAACCCTTGCAAGTACGATTGCAAATGATGAAAGCCCTTAAAATATTCACAATCACCACCTCAAGGCAGTAAGCAACAAGCAGCACATGAATTTCTTAGTAAATCAAGGCTGTACAACTTACTTGATTTTTGATATTTATCGAAGTTAATCTCAGGAGAAACCTGTCCGCTCTAGATACCCTTTCCCAGGCCAGAGGATAGTTTTAGCTGCTAACCGTCACCTTTCATATCTGCACACTAGTAGATGAAGCATACTCCAGCTTTCTGTTAATATTTGGCCACCAGCACGTGGAGCTCAGTCTCGCACTCCCCGGCCCTCGCTACCCGGTTTGGCACTCAGCGAGCCAGTAGAAGTCTGCTAAGATGTCGTGAGCCGCCCCTGGGCTAGCATTCGTTAGACTAGTTTGCAGAAAGAGAAGTGCTGTGTAGCAGATCCACAGGACTTTGTGTCATGGGTGGAGATGCAGGCTTTTTCACCGTTCCCTACAAAGCCCTCGGAAATCGCTCGGTAGATCCCTTTTGCCCTGCCGGTGATGAGGATGACTTTACCCTTCACAGAGGAATGGGTTGTGAGACATCCACTAAGCGCTTTCCCTTTATTTGTTTTTATTGAGCTTCTTCTGTTGTGATGCCGGTATTTCGTGACGACCGCGGAAGGGGGAAGGGGGGGGGGTAGAGATCAATTAGGGGGTGTTTGGCAGGACGTTATTTGAAATAATCGTTATTTCAAAACATGTTTTGTAAACATGTGTACAAACAACCAACAACAGTTGTTTGAACACATGGTTGTGCCAAACCATACCATCATTTGTACAAATGTTTGGAGAATAATATTTTATTAAGGCCCTGTTTGGCACGCCACAAATACCATAGTATTTTCAGTTTTCCTCAGTATTTCTGGTTTGGACAGGATAAATAAACTATGTCGTGTTTGGCATGCACCTAAATACTATAGTTTTTTTATCCTTCAGAAGGACTTCTCCTGTATTATTTTTTGTATGGTATTTCTGATATACCTGTCTGTATTAGGGTACAACAATCATTGTTCTATGATATTATAGAATTAATCTTTATTGTTATAATAATAATATGTTTAGATAATTATTATTTCAAAACATGTGTAGAAACGATGGTTTTGTGCTGTGTACAAATAATGACGTGCCAAACCCAATCGTTGTTTGAAAACATGATTTGGCCCAAAACGCGTTTTGAAATAACGATTATTTCAAATAAGGTCCTGCCAAACACCCCCTGAGGGGGTGTTAGGAGGGAAAAGCTCGAAGATTTAGAGGAATTGGGAGCCGTCCCTCACTACCCTGGACCGTGGTTGAGGTTGAGGCCCCTAGCATTCCACATGAGTGCGGGCCCAGACCAACACTAACCCACCTGACCGGGACCAATATACTCTAGTGTGATACACGATCTGGCAAGAAGTTATGGAACATGCATTTAAGGTTACTCGGCCAGAGATATCCCTACCCATTCCGGCTAACGAGTCCTACCAATACTCGAGCACAATATCGGCAGTGACTGCCGGAGTCTGACTGCAACACCGGAACCGAGTGATTTTACTATGCAGAAACCCTAGAGAAGCTGATAGAGGTCATATTATTACTGTACTATTTCATCGTTTGTCACCCCACATATGCCCACATATTCTATGCAATTTTCCCCTCCAGCTCGAACATGGCCAAATATAAGTGAATCTATAAACGAACCCAAGCACTGCATACTAACCCCCGGAAGGAGGCGCTGAATAATATAATATAGCCTCGAACCCCGAAAACAAATGAAAAGAGAGTGCAGAAAAACAAATATTAGATACAATGAATTGAAGGAGATGAAGTGGGGATACTCTACCCTAGATGAAAAAGGGCATATTGGTGAATGCGCTTATCACATGAAACTGTACTTATGAGCTTCGGCTCTCCATTTGGGTCCGTACTAGACGCGTATTAGCAGATATCACGCAGGGTGAGTCTATGGTGGCTCTTACTCTATGCATGGCCCATATTACGCTAAGAGACACTAACCCCAGTATACCGAGGATTGTGAATAGCCAGCCATTCCCAATCGCATTTATGACGGGCTCGGTGAAGATACTCCCAATACAGGCGAACATGTTTCTGACAACTACAACGAAATGTTAGTGATCCTCCAGGCTGCATATGTCCGGAAAGGGGGGGGGGCTCACGGTTGTTGACCGCAACAGTGGAGCTGGCTCGCCCAGGGACAAATTCTACAGTTCCGTCAGTTTGTGCCTCGCAACACCAGATACAGGACAGAGACATACCAGTCAACATGGCGATAGCCATCCCGAACACCAACATGCTCCCAAATCCAAATATGTATGTAAAAGGCAAGGGGGCAGCCCAATGGTACCCCTGCTGTACAATCCAGCCATAACAGATCAACGCAGATGGAAACATAGTCCCTGCTATCCAAGCGTTGACTCCCATGCGGTCTTCCGGCCGGTGCTCCAATGGAGTGCTTTTACCCCCGCCTGTAGCTGCCCATCGCTTTATTGCGGCCCGCAGCATTACACTGTCTGACCAGCGACCACCCGTCAATGATCCGGTTACGTAACCAAGCGAACTAGGGATGAATAGCAGTCCAACAGTGTGCGGGGAGAAGTGGTATGGCTCTCGAGAATAGGCCGTTTGCAATGAGATGTTCAATGCGTACTACACCCGTTAGTTAGCGACATTCGAAGAAATCTGTCAAGAGGAGGGTGAGATGATACCAGGATTCCAAAAGTCATGCTGGTGTATATCACAGTTAGTAACACTGGCGGGAAGCGCAGGTAGAGCAGGCTTTTTAGGGGATCGACCAAGATGATCTTTGAAGTTTCGAACCACTGTTTGCTCTTCTTTAAAGTTTTTCTAGAGACTCGAGAGATAATTAGCCGCAATCTTGGAGGCTCCACAGTCCCATCTTCTCTTGTAGGCAGTTCGTCGTCACTAAGCTCTGGTCGCTCTATGCGTTTATCATGGGGTTTGTCTTGGGCGCGTAGGGTTTCCGGAATGCAAAATAGCATTCCAAAGAACAGAGTAAGCCCGAATATTGCCAAGAACCATTGTGTCCCTTTCCATCCGAACTTTTGAGTCAATATTCCTCCCAGAATCGGTCCCAGTAGAGGCCCGCAGCTAGATGGCTTATTAGTCTATTATCCCCAGATATTGATCCGAATACTTACAGAGGACCTAAGTAAAACCAGCCCATAGATTTCCCTCTCTCACGGACCTGCCAGATATCCGCAATAGTCCCTGCGCCAACCGCCAGAACACTGCTCGCTGCACCGCCAGAGGCTACTCGGAACACAACCAGCATAATAATGTTGGTTGAGACTGCGCAGCATACTGTAAATATAGTGAAGAGGGAAAACGATATTATGTACACGGTCCGCCTGCCCTTTCGTTCGGATATAGAGGACCACCAGAGCGGGAATATCGCCATTGATAGCATGTACAGGGCGACTGATAGGTTCGCTACAACTTGGGTTGAATGCAATTCGGCAGATACATCCGATAGCGCAGCTAAGCCAATTGATGTTAGCAACATTGTCCCCTTACACCACAGTCTGAGCCAGGGTGAGCGGAGCAGTGGATATAGTAAATCCTATACCCAGGTGCAAGCCCCGAGGGACGAGACAAACATACGAAACAATATGGTACTCGCCATCGGAGCCGTCGACCCAGCAGCTCCAATAAGGGTGGTGATTAGATACTTGATAAACTTTCCATAGTCCCTAGGATCTTCAATCTCAGGCACCAGTGCTAGCTGCGCAAACATGCCCCTTCTCTTACTCCGTGGGACAATACGTGACTTATTTTTATTAGTCGCCATCCTGGTGGAAGGCAGAGAGTATCCCCCACCCTCATTGCTGTGTATTGAAGCCGAAGCCTTAGAGGGATTAGCCGAAGAATCCCTCTCCGCTACCCCCTCTGCAATGAAGCTTCGTGTGGTTTGCACTCTCTCCATGAGTCTGTCTTTACCCTGTAGATATATGACTTCAGTTTTAGCGCGAAACGGTGCCGCGTGACCGGGTGTGAAGTTATTCCCAGCAAAAAAAATATATATATAAAAAATACACAAGAACAAAGGCAGAAATTTGCTCTGTATTCTCTCCCTGTGACTCACAATCTAATCCTGGGGGCAATGGCCCATATTTAAGATGAATTATGAGTAGGATTTAGTGGGGAGCGAAGTCCCACTCTGGGTAGCCATTTGAAGCTTTTCGACTGCCGAAGTTCTTGACCAGATGGTGCACATGGCGGCTGCCGTGTTTTCCGAATAAGAGGACCCTTTCTCAACCCTAGGGGTTTTGGGCTCGGCAGTGGTGGCGGGGTATGACACACTTTAGCGTATTCATCCTAACTCAACTTAACATTGACCTTGCTAAGGTATGATATCTCGAAGAGGAAGCTTGGCACTCGGATGCAGACATTCGACTGGGATCGCCGCCACAGTAGGAAGGAAGAGAATTTCAGAACGAAAACAAGCCGGCATAACAGACACACGGCAGTTCCCCTAGCTGCCTATCTTGTCTCTACTCGAGTAGTGGAGGTGGACGGTAGTCGGCCGCGGGCGATTGAAATTAGTCAATGCGGAGGGTGGGGCATACGATAGTGCTTTATGGTAATAAGATAGTGAAAAACTACACACCACCGGACAGGTATTATACTCATATTGCCGGGTAAAGTCCCGTCACTTCTGTTGCGTCACCGCCGAAAAATGCGACTTTAATCCGGCGACATGAGCAGCGGGCCATTCACCAGGCGGAGCTGGAGCCAGACTCCTAAGTTAACTACCCGGCCTCAACCGGGCCACACAGGGGTAACCATGAGAGCCCAACTAAACAGCCACAAGGGGAAAGACACCCACAAAAAGAGTCCAATCTACAACCAAAGCAGGCGCTTCCTACTCCTAATCCCGTAAAACCCCAGAAACAGAATAGAAAATTAAGCTATTCGAGTAGGCGACCCTAGTACCGTCCGACTATGATAGATGATTCGAAGAATTGCAGACAACCTCGTAACATACCGTAGTTAAGTTAAGGGCGCGTTAAACCCCGGGCTGGCCCGCCTGGACCGCTCGGAGATCCGGGATTCTGATAACCACCGCTATCTAGAGAGGGTAACATGTTTGACCCAGTGGGCAATCGTGCGGGGCGGACCATCAGCCCCTCTAAAAACAACTAATTTAATTTCACCAATTCCTAACATTCCAAACTAGAACCCCAATACTGGCTTGAAGGCTCTCCTTTTCTCCAACTCTCCAAGTTCCAGGATTGTGTAGTAGGGATTGCATCATAGTGACAAAACACGAAAATTGTCATTTTTGACAGGGTGGCCTTGCGTTTTAAAGGCTTAGGGGCACAATCGTGGAAAACCCAAGGACACACCCCGTCCAAATATACAGTTCGCTCCCGATCGGCCGAATCTTCGGCTACAAGCCAATCAGTGGGCACTGTGCATTTGAGGGGGTAGACAAGGATCGTATTCAAAACTTGACTGTAAATTTGTATCAACATAAATTCATTGAGCAATAATGCGCCAATAATACACTTAGCTTGAGTACCCAAATTATAATTTTCTTGAACAAACAGCCGCCCATCACTATGCCCACTTTCCCTCCAGCCTATCTATACCTCAATGAGGGGAAAGAAACTTAAAGAAGGTAAAAATTGTCTCAAACAGGTATAGTAGAGATGGCAGGCCTCCAATATCGTAGCTCTCGTCCTACGGTCTTCCGAGGTCAGCTGGTTGCAGTGATCGCTCACCCAGTGTGATCGTGTGCTGTGCTCGGTGAGACACGTTAACCCCAACCCCTCACTCGCAAACGCCACATACATGGCTTATCAAGCAGGAGGCCCGACCTTACTCGAGTTCAGTAAGAACTCTCACGCTATCCCAAGGCAGAACTCAACAAAATGCCTTTAAGCTGTCATCTGATCCCTAGATCAACAAGACTGCCGGTAGACCGACCGAGGGCTCAGCGAGGCGACACCCTCAGCGAGGCTTGGCGTGGCTTGACACCAAATTTCCGACCAAACTGCTAACAAATCTTTGCCGCGCCTCGCTGAGGGTGTCGCCTCGCTGAGCCCTCGGTCGGTCTATGCCAAGGAGCGATTAAGGAAAATTGGATACCGGCTACCGGCTACCGGTTAATATCGAGTGATGCACTATGACAGGGACCCTACCCAAGAGCTAAATTCGGGGTGAGTGGGCCGCATCTTACATGCTTTAGTCTAAATAATAGCTTGCCCTAGCCAACTCAAGCACAGGTACAGTACTCGGAGATGGAAGTAAAAATCGAGGATATCAAGATAGGACCTGAATCTCGGGAATCTCACAGATTAAGAATTCGAAGAAAAAGGGGGGGGCTAGGAGGTTAAACCCCGGAGCAGTTGCATTCAAGCCATCCCTTAATACTTTGCGGAAAAATTGTTCAGGCCTTAGTACCTCATATAGTGTTCGCCAACTACTTGATACACATATCACGAATGATGTGTTGGTTACGTCTGCTAAACTTTAGTGCGGGTTCTTCAATACCGTATTTACTCGAATACAAGAGAATTACGCTAGACTTGAGGTGAGGTTGTCCGGTGGAAAAACGGAATAGCCTTAGCCTTCTTATAGCCTTAGTGTGGTCTTGGTGGGGAAAGATCACATCCTAGCGCCATTCTCTTATATTCGAGTAAATACGGTACCTTAGTGTGCCGATCTCTTCTGTTATTCCGGCCAACTCAATCCTTTGCCGCAAAACAGGGTTCGTTGCATACTCGATTTTTACTTCCATATCCGAGTACTCTGTGAAAAACTCTAACTCGCACATTATTCTGACGGGTTAGCAGTAATAGGCTATTATGCCTCGGAGCAGGTACTCCCGCGGCCGAGTTGAAGTTGGACACTTTCTATGGGAACTGCCACCTTAGGTGTCCAACTTCAACTCGGCCGCGGGAGTACACACAAGCCCCAAGAGCTATAAATAAATAAATCATGGGCCAAGTTTCCCTCCTTTTCTCACAGATCTTGCGATGCTTTAGATCTCGCGACAGACATCTCCCGTAGCCCAAACAGTCGGGATTCCCGATTATCTCTGCATTTAGGGGTATCTACGGCGAATCCCCGCCGCTCACAAGTCCCATTGGTGGGGAGTAGTGACGAGCATTGTCTACGTTCGGCTCATTTAGCAGTAGGTTAGGGTAAGGCTCGGGTACTCCGTTTTTTTTTGTTGAATGGGCCCTAACCACACAGTCTTCTCCGCTAGTGCTATCCAAGTTAGTGATTGTTTCTAAGAATAGGTATGACCTTTGGCAAGATAGATGTGCCTGGATCACCGTATGTACTCGAGTACTCGAGTACTGTAGTCTAATCCTTCTCAGTCAGTTATTGCCTTTGAGTAAATGACAAAAGTTCTTCAAAATAACGCCCCGCGGTTGTGTTTGTGCGAAAATCCTACCCTTAAAGGCTACTCTCTACTCAAAGGAGCTTGTGTATTTCGCCACACTTTCTTTTGACCTCTTCGCGTGAAAACGAGTCTCACTAGAATGGGTTAAGACAAGCTTGGCAACGGGCGAATATCCTCCCCATCGTCGTTCGGGTGCCAGTCTTGAAAACTCCAGAATATCGAACAGCCCCTTTTAGGAATAGAAATATTTCTTACACGTGTGTGTGCTACAGTACTAGCCCTGAAAAGCAGCCTGTTGTGGTAGACTTGAGAAACAGCACTTTGGTGTATCAGCCTTACTAGGGGCAAGTTCCGCAGAAAATTGCGGAACTCGATCTTGCTAGAAAAGCGAAATATTTGTGGACAATTCGATGGACAGTAGCGTGGCTACCCCAGATAGAAAGAAGATTCATAGAGGGAAGGCGCCGTACTCGTAGACCTGAAGAAGGCACCGTCAATGATGATGAGGGAGGAAATAATAATCAGGGTGGCAAGACAGGAACACAGAGGTATTGAAGTCAAGGGAGATGTGAAGATCCAACTTTAGAGAAAAAAGGCCCAACCAAAGGTACTGTCATTGTCCTGTTCAAGTCGCTTGGGTTCTAGTTAGAGGGCCTCTGGTCACCAGGTTATCATAACGCTCAACCGTATCGGACAATCTAACTGTAGGCAATCACCCATTGACAACTCCCTACCTTCTCTCCCTTGTCCTGTGTCTCTCCCCCTTATCCTGTGTCTCTCTCCTCTTACTTCCCTTGCCTTTTCCCCAGCTTTGTTCTCTATCTTATTGCCTCAACCAAAATGGGGAAACCCTCCACCTTTACATGGTAGCCCCTAAATCATAAAGACCTGTAACAGTTTTACCCATGCCGCAACTATCTACTGAATAATCCATAGTCACCCCTCAGCGACTACGAGGGCGATTGCATCCTCAGCAGTACAGAGGGTATGCTCGGCTAGCCAAGATCCTATCACCCTTAATCGGTGAATCCGATAAGTCCAGTCCGTCCATTTTCGGGTCCGGATAACTCCCCGGGACGGACCAGTGGAGACGGCAGATGCCTCAGGTTGGGGGAATCTGCGGTGTTACTCCAGGTGACGGGCCATGTTCGAGATGCTCGGGGCTGGAGTCCGATGGGTGCCTATAGGAACTGCCTGGACGCTTGGAATCACTGCCCTTAATATCATAGCCGATGATACACCACCCGCCGGAGCACGATTTGCAGATAACAATACTCCACACACACCCTTCCGGCTCTTCCTCGTTCTCAAAATATTGACGCAGATACCCGGCTCCATCTGCCCTCTCAATCGAGGCTCACAAACCCCCCTTGAATAGGGAAGTGTGTTAGACACTAGCATAGGAGAGGCTCCTTTGTCTACACAAACCCCATTGCACAGAACACACTCCAGCCCATTCCCCTTCAGGTACAGTACACCACTTGTATCCACGCTCAGAGGTGAAGAAGTCCATCCCGCCCTGTCAAATAGTATGATAGTATGACAGCCCCTTTCCTTACGTCGTCAACAGAGATATGCACATAGACTCGTGGGGAGAACGCTTGAGTCGCCTGGAGTCCCTGAGGAGCACGTGACCCGGTGCAGCAAATAATGCCACGAGCTGCGCAGAGATCTAGAACTTGTGAAACCAATACTACCTTCAAATAAGATAGAGTTGCTGATCACTGCTGTGACCGATGGAATAACGGGGAAAGGGAACTTTGAAAGAGCGCAGCCTGTCCCCATACAACCTCCAGTTCAAGACAAGGATTGGCGAGGGAAACGTGTCCGGACACCCGACTGGACAGCAAGCTCTCGAGGATACCCCCCCCCCCACCCCAGGGAAATCCTCAAGGATGTGTTAGCTAATTATGTTTGGAGGGGACGGGTGATTAATCTGGGCCCTGGCCGGCATTCCATTGCATAGAAATGGAACATCTCCCATCCCCTCTACACCTCTGGTAACCGAAATTTACTTCCTATTTAGGAAGGGCTCAACGCTGCGAAAAGATCAACAGTTTTCCAGAGAATTCGGTCCACCCTTCCTCTACTCTCCTCTTCCTTGTTGAGTTAGCTAGTATCCTACTACCATCAGCTAGCACCTTACTACCCCCCAAAACCCTCATTCTAGCTGACATCCCACCGACCTGGGTGAGCCAACCTTCTCTGCCTAAATAGTATCCTGCTACGCCTTCTCCTCCTCTCACGTGCTTATGCCTTATTCTTTAGCCCCCTTTTTCTACCACAGCAATGCATACCATACCAATCCAGGAACAATAGCGGGCAGCCTGGGGGCAGGGATATCCAAATAGGTAACTAGCAGTAAATAGGTAACTAGCAGTAACCCCAATCCGAACCCTCCTTCTTCTTCCCCATCCACCATACACGGCAGTCCAAAGAGTGTCGAGTATAGCGTCACGAGAGAGAATAAACGATAGCAGTAATCAAAGAAAGCAAGTACAGTAAATAACTTGGATCGCCTATTGAGTTATTACAAAGAGACCGAACCAAGCATTAAGGAGGAAGAAGCTAAATAAGGAGAAGAACAAAGGAGAGAAGAAGAGAGGTGAGAAAATAGGAGTCAAGAACTAGGGGTGCAAAACAGGTAAAAGTATCATACATAGGTGACACATGCAGTCACAAAGTGTCACTCGCTATGGCAGAGGATGCAAGTGAAGAAAATAAACAAACACATAGTTCCATAATGGTGAGGATGTATATATCGCTTCAACTCACGATACACTCAAGATCATCGACAGGGAACTAATCTATATACTGAACATTCCCATCCTCCGGTATTCACTCTGCCACTCCATTCCTTGCCATCCCGCTCATACCACTCCTTTCCACTCCATTCCATTCGCCACATTCCAGTCCAGGGGGCTGCTAGGAAGTTCATCCCATTCCAATCCAAGGCTGCCAGGAAGTATATAATACAGCCATTTCTTACAACAGTAAGAGCACAAATACTAGCGCCAAGGTTGTGGTGGGACCACGACCCCGAATCGCTGGCTGGCTGGCTCACAACCGGGAGCACACTCTAAAGAGTGCCTGACAGCTCAACGTGTCATACTATAAATTTACGGCTCGGGGCAAAACTCTGTGGCTTAGCAGGAAAACGGCATGTGTGAACTCTTAACTTCTCACCTAACTTACACCCTATCGGGGGGGATTTTACCCGAGTTCAATAACTTCACACCTACTGGGGATGGTGGATTTCACGAGTTTTTTTTTACGGTGCTCTATTGAGCGATAAAGTCCCCGGGTAAGGTGTGGTTTTGCCAGCAGCCCCCTAATCTCTGGGGGTTTGAGTTCAAAAGTTCTCAAAAAAAAAAAAAAGGGGGGGGGGGGTTTAAGTGCTTTCCTGACACGGTATAGCCCCGAGTCATTTGGCTGTGTCAGATCTCGTCAAACTTGACAAGCTAAACCTATCTATCTCGAGCTGATGTCGCCATTTGCTGGGGCATATAACATGACAGACCGGAGATGGTGGATTTCACGAGATTTTACGGGTAACTGGCACAGGACCCATATCGCGGTCAATCATGGCTAGATATAGTACTTTGTATTCGCATAGACCACGGGGTGTTGACCGGGTGCAGCACCTGATCGACTACCGTAAAAACTTCGTGAAACCCACTACCCACCCCCACAAGGCCTCTAATCTCCAGATTCCAAGTCAAAGGCTCCCTCCCGAGAGGGAGGAGTGTTTTTGTTTTTTCCTAACACAGTGTATGATCTGCCCACTGGGATGTGTCGAATCTTGTTATGATAACTGGAATTTGTAATTCCGTTTTACCTGTCGAACTAAACCTATCATATAAACGGTATGAGATCACTCCAAGGCCCAAGCTCTGAGGCCCAAGTTGTATTGAGCCACAAAATCATGCTAAAAAGCCACCAAGTTGGGTCGAGCTGTACAGTACATTTAGGTTGAGCTGTCAGGCACTCTTTAGAGTGCTCCCACCACAACCTTGGCACGAGTATCATATTACAGTATCATACAATACAGCTTCCAACAAAGAGAGAGAGAGAGAGAGAAATGGAAACCCTACCCCCTACGCCTAGCATCCCCCACCCTATCAACTTATCCTCCCCTACATATCCTACCCAACCCAGCTCAACCCAATACCGACCCAGCCCAAGTTGTCGCCCCCAGTCTCCAGTGCACCCCCGTGCATATACATAAACCGCCACTAATGCCATACATACCCGCCCCTCAACATGAGGAAACGGTTCAAAACCAGCACCAAGTTCATCGCCACGTGCACTGCACCAATTACTAACCCCCCCCCCCCCTTTTGCCCTGTTGGGCGGGGGAGGATAGCCACTAGCTAGTTTGACGTGGTAATTTATTATACAAGAGTATTCACGCCCGGTCTGTTCATGAGCCGGGATTCGAAGTGGAGGTGGGTATCATGCGATGATGGTAGCAAGGGAGGAAGGAAGGAAGGAGCGTCAAGCACCAGAGGCCCTTCTCGGGTGGGGGACCGGGGGAGGTATAGTATGCGAATTGGTGTGCTCTGGTGGGGATGGGACAGGATGGGCGTTTTTTTCCGGGGCAGAGTGTGATGGGGTATGTGTGTGGTGGTGGGGGTAAGGTAGTGCACCATGGTGTGGATAAAAGACCCAGAACACAGGGGGTGTTGGAGGTTCCTTTGACAAGAGGTACACAGGGGGGTGGCGTGCTTGTTTCGCCGCTAGAAAGTGACGACACGATGCAAGGTTGATCTCTGGCGTGATTGCTTGACGTTCTCAAATTCACGGCATTCAAGTCAAACAGGAGGCTCCCCAACAACCCGCAAGCGCAAATACCAAACGTAGCAAAGTAAATATATATATATATCAACTATCGTATTAATTTTTACTTCACAGCATACAAGACCTAAATCTCGACCCTGCGAGTGATTAACCATGGCCGAGTGACCCCCCATGCACACAAACAACTTACCCACCCTTCCCCCTCCCAGCAAACAGCCCTGGCAACGCCGCTGCAGCCTCTGCAACACTGGGTGAGTAATGCCGCCTAAGCAGCACAGCCTCCCATCCGGTTGCCGCGAACGGATTACTCATCTCCGGTTCGTCGATGCGCCCGTCCCAAATGCCGTCGCCAACCACCTCCTCCGTGGAGAACAGCGCCGACAGCTTCCGTCCATGCTTGATTGCCAGCTTGTTCAGCATGCCGAGCACCGCCAGCGTCGACTTCTCAGGCGTTTGCAGTGAGGCCGTCAGCAGGCGCTTCGTGAACGCAGCGAGGCGCAGCGGGGTGGTGGACTTTTGGTGTGCTGTTGAGAAGAAGATTGAGGAGAGGGCACGAAGGAGGAGCTCGATTTCTGTGGAGAGGTTTATGCGCGAGGAGGGGGGAGGGGTGGGAAGGGGGGAGTGCGGGTCCGGGAGACGCAGGGATTTGGTGGTTAGTTCTAGGTCGGGTGAAAGGGAGAGGGGGAGGAGGGTAGCATAGAGGTGGCTTGTGAAGAAGGTTAGGTCTATGGTTATTCCCTTGCCTGTTTCAATTGTTAGCTCAGCCCAGATAGTAGCAGCACAAATTGGTGGAGGACACCTTGTCCAGACAACAGCGCAAAAGCAGTGATAATGCATAACAACGCCTCCCGAACCGCATTTCGATCAGCCTGCTCGCTTTCCATCTCTTTCTCTACCCCCATTTCCTCCACAGGCTCCTCCTTAGCATCAGAGACCAGCTCCCTCAGCGCAACTAACAAATCCCCAAAGAAATCAAGGTTTATCAAATGCGCATACTTGGCCAACCCCTCCAACGTGGCCCCCATAAGGCCCGGCGGCTTTTCCTTCAGAATGCGAAAGTATGCAGCAAACACCAACTTGAGCGTCTCAGACTGTCTCTTCTCCCGCTCCTCGCGTGAGACGGTAACGTCGGCTTCTAACATCTCCTTCTCTGTCACTTTTTGCTCCTTGTCCAATTTCCTAGCCTTCTTAGTCCTAAACTCGCGGTCCTTCTTGCGCTTTCGAGGGTTATCAATGGCAGAATTAGAGCCTTTCACATCGAGCTCAGAAAGGAGGCGTAGGGATAGGAAGGTGTTTAGCACGGATTCGTCGACGTGGTAGTGCTTCGCTTTCATCATCTTGGAGAGTAGCTGCACCGCTTCGTAGGATGGACCTCCATCCTCGTCTGCACGGAATAACTCACAGAGAGTGGCCCGACACTTGACAAACGTCTCGTCGACCTTTCTCACGCTAACTCCCTCGACAACAACTTTCAACAATTCCGTCCGGAAATTAAAGTGCGGCACCGCAACCAGTAATCCACACGCGCAATTCACGGCAACTTTTGCAAGGGCAGTGGTCTCCTTATCACTGCCACCTCTCCCGGCTATCAATAAACCCATAAAGTCAACCTCCCCACGCGCCCTCTTAGTAAAAGAAAGAAAGAAATCAAACCTCTGGCTAAACCCCCCAACATCTTCACAAACCCCGAATACCCACTCACGAGCGCCTGTTCAAACCCACGCACCTTCCGCACCTCCTTCGTAACCTTAGCCTTCATCTCCTCCTCGCTCAGCGCACGGATGCGATACCCGGGTATCAGATCCTTATATACCGCTAACATAGTCCCAATCGCCAGCATCCTAATTTGCACCGCCGGGTCATCGTATATCTCCTTTAACCCCTTCAGCAACCCCACGTTCTCTTCAGGATCCTCATTAATGAGCGTAGCAATATTCGCCAACTTCTCCTTTGCAATTATTATTCTCTTCCGCAGCGGCAGCGGCTTCGCCGCCATTGCTGGAGCCGCAGGCGGTAGCGATGTCTCCGAGGGATCAATCCCATCTTTTTCACCCTCATCCCCCTCGTCGTCGGAGGCAGACTCGGTACCTTCATCGATGGCGGTTGCGGAGGGAAGATTGGGGACCTGAACAATCCCTGTTGCCGTCTTGATGGGCAGCCGTGTGCGTTCTGGCTTCTCCTTTCTCTTACGCTTTTTGTTGCCGCTGCGGGGTTGATTTTCGTAAGATTGCTCCAGGTCCCAATGTGCCGCGGCGGAGAACGGGTGACCGGAGTGTGAGTTTGCCTTCATCCTTCCCCTTTTCCCGCCCGTGCTGTGCTGGTGGTGGTGTTTGTGGGGTGGAGGACAGCTAGCAGTGATTTGGCTCGGTAATGCGCTTTTCTCCAAATATATTTTTTTTCTCTCTCGTGATTCAGGACTAAGCTGTCTTGGCAGCAGAGAGAAAAAACCGTTTCCGTATCATACCGTATGATGCGGGCTAACAAGCAGCACTCCCCCGAGCCCTAACCCCACAACGGTGGGTTTCAGCCTCAGGCCACAGGACACAAGAGACAGCCTCGGGCCTCTGGCCTCAGACAGGCGAGTTGGAACCCATGATTCACTCGCAAATAAGGATATACAGTATAGTAGCTCTTCCTTCCCCTCCCCCTCATGGGAGCCCCTACTACCGGTACCGATATAACATGGATCCCTCATCACCTCCTGAGCTTTCCGGAAACTCTCTCCTTCGGCGTGTGGCGACCGACCTACCGGTAGCTCCATCATCGCTAGGGGTATGATACCGGAGCACGATATGTTCACTGCCAACTTAAGTATCATGGAAAGAAGGATAATTCATCACTCCGAGTTTCCGCCCCTCCCTTTCGACACCACAAACGCCAGTAAATTTATACATTAAAGAAAACTTTTTTTATATTTTTCGGTTCTGAGGTCATACAACATTTAATGCATACAGTAACTATGCGACAATTGCCCTTACCCATGCATGGTATGAAAAAGATAACATGAAACAGATGATAGGAGAGTTATCGATACAGAAAGGAAAAACAATAGAAAGAAAAAAAAGGGAAAACCAATAATCAAGTTCGCCGCTCCCCTCCCAAAATCTGATGCGTAATATGCGGAAGAAAAAACACCAACAATGCTATCATAGCAGATTAAGAAAGCAAAACGGAAAAGAAGAAAAAAAGAGACCCGTCAACCCGCAATAAGATGAAGAGACAGAGAAGAGAAAAAATAATACAACTTCATACAACACCCCCATTTGTACAAAAAGGTCTCGAGACGAGAAACCATTGGCATCGCAGATCAAATCGGAGCATCTAATGTTCGTATACATAATATTTGAAGAGCCCCGAGACTTCGCCGTACGCGACACCGACCTTTCGTCCGCCCCACAACTTTCCGCCCATCTTCCAGGAACGGGAGCCAGTTTCCTCCGCCAAAGGTCTGGTAATCTTCTCAGAGCCAGGAATGGTTCCAGGTCCAGCCCTGATGTACCGTGCTCGTCGGCTTTTGGGGTTGTCTTCGACGCTCCATCCAAATTTCTTAGCTGAGTTAAGCCGCTTCAGACAACCGGTAACTTTCTCGTTGAGCTCCAATACCTGCAGTGGGAAGGAGGAAGGCATGAGAAGTCGGCATTTGTTGGTATCGACGAGGGTGGTTGGGTTAACGGAAGAGATTCCGGTAAGGTCTAGATAGTGAAGGTTCGATCTTACTCCGTCATGGCGAGGCTCGTCTTGCTCGACGATAAGGTTCAAGTCTGCGATGCTCAAATCGGCATATCCGATGGACAGCTCTTCAAGGTGCTTGGAAAGCCTTCGAAGTTCAGGGACATGGTCTCCGGTGATCCTTGCTCCGGAGAGATTCAGGGAGCGAAGGGTAGTGGGCAAGAATGGGAGAAGCACGTCTACATCCGTGGTAGACAGAAGACGGTACCTGCCCGTATCAAACAAGAGATTGAGGTAGACCAAATCCCGGGTAGCAGGATGGTTGAGGAGGAAATCGGCGACCGCGGGGCCCGTCAAGCGGTTACACTTTGACAGAGATAGATGGGTGAGCTTTGCGGTATATGGTATAGCATGCAGCGTCTCGTCCGTGACTTGAGTATGAGTCAAGTCGAGATGTGTCAAATTGGGCAATCGGGGCAACAAAGTAGCATAAACCGACGAGGGGAGTGTATTACAACCGTGCATGCTAAGCCTTCTAATGGGAAGGGCCATGGGCAGGCATAAGTTGTTTGGGGAAATAACACTCAAAACACCATTCTTGAAACAACTCGCAGTAAGAGAACAAAAGTCCACCGCATCGAGCCGGGGAAGCCCGCAAAATAGTTTCTCTAGCACTCTCTCATCCACATCCATACCCAGTGCCTCAGAGGCAAGGAACTCTCGCACATTAGGAGTAATATCGAGACAAGCACGCAGAGTAGTAGAAGTCAACATCTGAATCTCAGAATTCATACGCTGGGTTCTACCCAAGCCCACAGAAGTAAAGTGGGAGAAGTCCAACCTCTTCACCAAATGGCCCAACTCGGGATACTTGGATATCTGTGCCAGGAACTTTGAGAAGATTGACGAATGAGGGAAGACAGCCTTAGAATAATTGGTGGATAGAGTGGCAATGTAGAAGGTCCGGGAGACCCGCAAGCACGATGCCAGGTCTGCGTTTCTACGGTCAAGGCCATTGGTAGGCAGATCGACTGCTAGTTGTGGGATGATTTGATCTTTGAATAGTCAGCGTGACGACAGCCAGTATTGGGGGGTGAGATGAATGACAGCACAAAGGACACACCAAAAATCTCTACGGGAAGGAGTTCTATCGGCGCCCGTCCTTTCTCATAAACCATGGAGGGTTCAGAATGAATTCCCATTCTTCCAATAGAGTGGGCAAGAAACTAGAACAGGTGAAGGGAAGGCTTGATCGATCAGTTGGTCAGTGGGTGGAATAGCGATAGTACCGTACTCGTACAATCGAACGACTGGCAGATGTCGGTATGATTCTCCTGAAGGGTATGTGTAGCAACTTCCGGTATCGTGAGACCCCAGGGAAGGACAGGCCTTCTTTATAGCAGTCCTACACGAAGAGGATCCAAGTCAGCAGTCTTGGGGGGGGCGGGGGGCAAAGGTCAAAGTTCTGACGCACGGCAATTTGTTCGACACGGAGGATTTTTTTCCGAATTGAGTTACAGACAAATAGAAGGGATGATAGGTTACCAATGATTGATGGGCTCTATTTCGCTCGGCGAAAGGAAATGGAGTCCGTGACACTATGCGTAGGTTTGCGGTGCGTGTAAATGGGAAAGGTGTGTGAGAGAGAGAGAGAGGTACTCGAGTAGTAGGATACATGAGTGTGTGTGGTGTGGGGCTCATTTTTTCCCTTTTTTTTATTTTATTTTAATGGAGGGGGAGAAGAATAGGCCGTAGGTTATGGGTGTTGTCCATACCGGGCTATTATGCTCGAGTATGATACAAGTACTGGTATCATACGGTACCTAGATTACCAGTATACAAGTTCGAGTGAAAAAGGGTAAAGGGGAAGAGGAGGATCACAGATGGAGGGAAAGAGAATGGGAGAGAAAATAGACCCGATCACACACCCCACCAATTGGCAAAGCTTAGAGAGAGCAGAGTGCCGGTATCATGTCCACTCTGCTGTAGAGTTCCTTTTGTTGATGTCTGACGCCATTCCCGTCAGGGATTGGCGGCTCCATCCCAACGGGTCTACTCGAGTACGGTATAGTGCGAGTACGGTACAAGTACAACCTCTCAAGCTCTCTCAGGAATACGGTACAAGTACCGCCCCTTTGACCCATCAGCTGGGAGAAAGTGTGAGTGTCCGAATAAACTCCAAAAGAGTCGAATTTCCTGTCCGCCTTTCCCTTCCTCTTTGCGAGGAATCCGTGACTAATGGTATGCTGGGGAACACACCACGTGCTCCACCCAGCAAATAGCTTTCTTGTTCTTGTCTCCTCCCTCTTCCAACTACCTGTTTTCCACTTCTTTTCCTACAGTACCCAGCCCGTCAGCCCGTTGATGTGCAGCTTTTTATTCACCACCCGCTCCCCCATCCAGGCAAAAGGACTTGCCTTACGCGAAGGAGCAGAACCACGAACTAACAGCAGTACTCGAGTACGGTATGGTGTTGTCCGCCTGATGGGTTATGATACCGGTACTGTAGGAAGCAGCGTAAAAAGCAAAGAATCTAAAACAGAGGAGCGCTACCAGTAGACCCAAGGAAATAAGAAAGAATCCCCTTCCAGCACCGTAGCCCGAACTACCGTACCGGTATGCCAGAGCCCTTTTAGCTCCGTCATTGCTATTTTGCCCCCCTTTGCCTCCCTCGTCACGATGTTCCAGTCATTGGGCGGTTGGAGGGCTGGAGGAGCTCTTGACCATCCAATCCCCATTTTTTTCCCCTTACGCAAGCGTCAAAGCCTTGTTGGCGAAGAAGGGGAAGAAACGCCATTCATTCTCGCAAGGACCTGAGAACTCGGGATTTGGGGTTTGCCGTTACACACCTGACCTCATTTCATTTCAGCTTTCCCAGGCACTTGACTGCCGGTACTTTGTTGCAGGAGGAAGCCGAAGGGGAGCGAAGGACGACGGTGGGCCGGGAGCATAGGGCCAGGGCGACTCAATGCGCAGGAACACAATCGCTTAACCCACTCATACATTATGGGTGCGATATCGTGTGAATTGGCAATGCCCAAAACAATGTCAACCGTATCTATGACAAGTTTCTGTTCATAAATTCCCGGGGTGAGAGAAGGTCTTATACTTGCTTTTCCATTCCACAATTAAATCTGATAATTGAGGCTTAGAACTCGCGGGCACACACAAAAGAAACATGACCTTGCCATACCCCTCCCCTCACCCCGCAGCCCTGTTCATGGGAAGAAGGAAAAATGGTAATTATTCCGAATGATAAGGCTATGGATGCTCTTATCTTTAGATAAAGCTTTTTGGTGATATTTGTGAAATCTATTTATTCCCTTCCATCGTGCTACATAACACTTAAATACACCTCGTCTGCCTTCTTTTTTTTTCGCCTCGCGTCTCATCCCTCTCTCGATTCCTGTCGCTTTGGTAACTCGCTATCTATCTCTTTGCAACGGGCGGTGGAATCCGGCAGCACATAAGATTACACACATCACATCCCAAACCCGAAAGATAAAGGCGAACGGAGAAGGACTGAGGGGAGGAACCGAAGGGCGCAGCTGGCACCTGATACGCCCTGGTATTAGTATTGTTACTATGGATGCGCACAAGTATCGTTGCTTGCTAGGGAGCCAGCAAGCGAACCACCATCACTGACCGCGGTCAACACCGGAGTTCCACTCTCACTCACTTACTCACCCATTCACCCTCACTCACATTCCCAGTCACACATTCACTTTTCTTGCCGCCTCACAACACGAAAGGCTATTCGTCAACATGATGGGGCGAAGAATGGCAGAGGAGGCGGAGAAGTTGGGGGAAATGAGACATTACGGTAAGGTAGGGGGACCGTATCATGGCATCTACTGAGTACACGAGGCGGAGGAGAGGGGAGGAGAGGGGGGGAAGGAGGGAATGAAAGAGCACTTGTTCTGCCAGAACCTGCCACCGATACGTACTTTGATGCACTCACGACAAATCTGACAACTCCCCATTTGTTGGCCTGTCGGCGAGGAGGGGGGGAACATGGGGAAGGTTTACGAATTACAACAAAACGAGCAGGAATGAGTGCGGGGCGGGGTGGAACGAACAACGTGGAGGAGAAGAGAGGAGGACACGAGAGCGGTTCTAATCCTGAGCATTGCGCGATACGATAGCCAGGTTGGCCAACTATTTGTTGCCAGTTTTCCAACATAATGAGCGCAAAGGCGGGAGTGGTGGGAGAGAGTATCTTAGCTCACCGAAATTCTAGCTTTGCCTGGCAGAGGCAAATACAGTAAACTACCCTTCCTTCCTTCCTTCCTTCCTTCGCGATGTCCGTCGCGGGCGTCATGTGAGGAGGTTTTTGCGAGAGCCAAAAATAAATAGAAAATAAAATAAAAAAGAGAGACAGAGGAAGTAATTTTTGTTGTTGCTTCGGTGATCCGAACCTGCTCCGGGAGTTTGTTCCAATCACCGCTAAGTTAAGCCTCTTCCTTCCACAACTTTGCTCCCCTTCATGCACGAGTTGCAGAAAACCTGGACCTTGGATGCTTTTTCCCGACCCGGAAGATCCCGTTACGTAAATCATGCATCTCTTTGTCACACGAGGCGCACGGATGTTTGCAACGTGCATCGGGAGCGGACCTTGGATGAATGAAGGTGTGGTTGTGGTGGCACCGCTCTTGTACCACTCGTTATGGGGATTCGTCTGAAGAATGTGCCAACAAAGGATTGCCTTTTTTTAAAATAATAATAATAATTGAGATTCAGACCTCTTCCCGGTGACCTTATTTCGTCCCTGCTCTGAAGCAGGGTCTCGTGTCGACGGAAGGGATAAAAGAACGAACGGCCTTGTCGGATCACTCAGCCACTGACGTTTAACCCTCGCCACTCACCCACCCACTCATTCACTGCTCTCGCACGCACTCTGGTACAAGTACGTGCTCGAGATATTTGTACCGTACGGCACTGCTAGCGGAATTTGAAGGAGAAAAAAAAAATGGAAGAATGGCATCCAACATACCCTACCGGTATTCGAGTGCAATGGGGTTTTGCTGGGGTAATCGTTTTCTAGATTTACAAGGATTTCCTGCATGGGAGGCATCCTGCATCCGGCCAATTAAAGCGAGGACCCGGAAGAAGAAGAGATTGAACGAACGCATACGGTACTGGTACGGTACGCTGGCCCTACCGTCACACCCAAAACCAAAACAAAAAAAAAAAACCTAAACACCGAATCTTGTACGGTACAGTAACTCAAGTAACCTATACACCTTGGTGTGTATATATAACTCACCATATCACAACCAACACCGAATCGCATAACCTGCGCTTCACCTTGTAGACTTTCCATCACGCCCGCCTCTTGTCACCGGGGTTGTGGGCGGGCATTCGGTCAACACCATATATCCGGTGTACGCTATTATACCATGAAGAGTGGGGCGCAGCGGTGACTTGTGCGAGTACAGTACTCGTACCGCACCATCCAGTGATGCCACAGCACTCGAGTATCTCCTCTTCCCCACCATTTAGTGCAGCATTGCAACTGTTGTAGCCCGGCAAGCTCGGTATTTGCTTCTGGGGAAACAATTCTCCCCGACTTTTTGTTGCCTGCTCGCTTACTCGCTTGACAGTCCACCCGCTTCCATCGCCGGTGCTAATTGACAGGCGTGTCGGTCGGTCCGTCGGTGAATTGTGCGCTGGAAAAAGGAAGGCATGAGACGTGTTGGGCAAGGTCTACTCGGGGGAGGTCGGTTGTTTACTAGTATCCCTCTCAAGTATGGGGTTCGAATCTGCGTCCTCTCGCCCATTTTTCTTTCTTTTGGAATGACTCTGGCCCTCTTGGTTTCTCTTTCGTACTCGTGGCAAGCAAGAATCGTCCGATATATATCAGGGGTAGCGGATTTGTAAGGGCGCTCAGCAACGCACGGCTTTTTTTTTTTTTTTTTTTGCCATATATTTTTAAATACCTGTTACCGGTATCGGATGCTTCCTCTTCCTCTTGCCTGCTACGAGTATCATACTGTCGCGGTGAAGATCTCTGTGGAGGGAGATTTGCCGCGGCTCATAGTGCATCACTCGTGGCTGATATCTACAACCGAGTGCATCAAGTTGATGGCTCTCTGGGTGGGTCGGGACACCCGTTCCTAGGTTGGAAAAATGCGAAATTTATTACAGGTTAGATTGCACATCCCCAGGCAGATTTGACAGGTGAAAAAAGGAACACATTTGGCGGTCTACATGACATTGTGTCCTCTCTGCATCTGCCAACACTGCCGGTAGTAGGGTGGAGCAAGCCGCATGAGAGAAATTTTTTGGATCCTGCTCCATACCACTTAGACTACTACGCTTTAATCGGTTTCCATGCTGCCCGGCTTTCATTCGCACACACTTGTGCTCGAGTACTCGAGTACGGTGCCGCACGCCCCGGACTCCCCAATTGCCAGCTGTAGGTCTGACCCACCCTGGGCATACTCATTTCCCCGCAAAATGGAGATCATGCGTTACGGGTCGGGGAGAAAGCTTGCTAAACTGCTGAGATTAGCTAAGACCCCGATCATGTTAATTTTTCTTCCTCTTTTCTTTTTCTTTTCCTTTTTTTTCCATACATCCTGCTCCCTTCCTAGACGCTCCCAGGTGCCGAAGTTGAGATATGGGCGGGAGGAGCCCAGCCCAGGGCATGTCTCTCGGTTTGGGACTACCGATTTCGGATTTAATTAGGCGGGAGAAAAGGAAGGAAGGGAAGTTGATCACGGGACCTGATTCCTTGAAGTTGCGGTGTCGTAGGTTACGGTACTGGGTACCTGTTTACCGTGTATTTCCCACCTTAAATGAGGGGCATAGCTGTATTCGTGGCGTTTTGACATTTGTGCTCCTCTCCCGGATTGAAGTTGGTTTTTTAATTATTTTTGTGCCGTCACCGCCAGGACGGGAGCAACCCAATCAAGCGACCCGCGTGCAACTTGAGCACTGGTACCGGAACATAAACGCGAGGTTCACGACTTCTCTCCCTCAATACCATTGCTGAACCTGTGACGCTGTAAATTCCTGTATAATAAATAAAAAATTCCCTAGAGCACACGTGACATACAGCTCTCTCTGTCCCTCCCTCCCACCTTTCACCGATTCATCAGCTTATTCCCGAGGGATCCCTAATTCCCTCTTGCCTCAAAAAGGCTTATTAATTATACCTGAATGGTCTGAAGAAAAGAAAAGAAAAGAAAAGAAAAAAAGCCCTCCCCGAAAAAATGGCAAAAAATGGCAAATACCCCACCTAACCGAGATCTCTCCCCCCCCCCCATCCACACCCTCACACACACACACACCCCTTTTTCTCTCCCCGCAAAACTCTAAAACTGGATGAGACAACGCTTAAAGTAGGGTTTCTCGATTGCCGTTTTTTTTCTTTTTCAATTTTTTTTTTCCTTTCAATTTTCTTTTCCACGCTTTTGCTTCTGGGGAAGGAAAAGAAGTGGAATGTTGTAAGTTACGGTGGTTTTTTTACCGGTCGGGTCACAGGGAGAGAAAGAGAAAGGACACGACTGGACTTTGAGTACGGTAGCCTATCATACCCCGGATGGAGGAGGGAGGGAGGGAGGGATGGATGAATGAATGGTAGACAGATGGGCAAAATGCGCAGCAGAGTGGACGCGCAAGCAATTTGAGTATACCGTATCATACCAATCCGTTCAATGGCGTGAAACTGCACGAGATAGCACTAGTACATATTATATAACTGTAATCTACTCAAGTTCTGCCCTAGCACCTGATAACTGATGGCGGTGGTGGTGACCTATACCTTTCCTCCTCCTCCTCACTTTCATCTGTCCCTAGGAAGCGGTGGTATCATAAGTTGACCGCCGTTCTCCCTCCCCCTCCCCCCCCCCTCTTCTTAATCAATCGATCAATCAGCACTGACCAACCAAGAGACTCCTCCCTTCCGTCCTTCTTATGGGTAGCCCATGATACAACTGCAGATACTCACTAAACCTCGCAACCATGGGGTAATATTACACCATCGATCATCGCTCACCAAATGTCTCTGGATTTCCCTTCCCCCAAGTATGATGCATAAGCCGAGCTTTGTTTGTTTGCATGTTTTTAGGTAGGTAGGTAATTAGGGAAGATCTTGTGGTAGTTTATCGGTAGGGACTGAGCTTGGTAGTAAGGCTTTTTTGGTGTGTGCCTGCTTTGTGCGAGGGTGCGTCGTGGATGGATGGAATGGAATGCAGCTGGTGTGGTTTGGGCGGGATTTTTTTTTTGTTTTGCTGGAGGAGTTGGGGAAGGGACTGTTTGATGTGATATGGTGCGGTCACCGGTATTGCAGGGAAGGTGGGGAAGAGGTATTTAGGGCTTGTCGTTTATGGCGCCGTATGTAGCTGTCGCTGCAAATACCGTAGGTGGGTACTTAGTCTACAGTTTATAGTTAATTTCTGGTGGAGGCCGTATATTCTGACTGACCGGGTGAGTACTGGTACCACAACTGAGTTGTGGCATTTGCGGGGTACAGGATAAAATAAGAATGTTGAATGGGGTACTGTACAGTTGCTAGGGTACCGGCAGTGCCAGAGAGGGATGTGATGGCGCCTGTAGGGAGGAAGGAGGCATCACAACCAATGTTCTTTTTTCCGTGCACCCTCTTGTAACACTACACTGTGTCGTATACTCCAGTGCCGGTGCAATACTGTAAAGAATTCCCGAAGCCGGAGGCCTTGCGAGGTCAAGTCAACTCCCGAGAACCTTTGCTTACTAGACGTTGCTGGGCAATACTACAGGTAGGGGATCCGCCCTACGTTCACAGTATCACCCTCTCACGCACCATAGACTTCCCTCACAAACAATTAGCCATATACTATACTGCCAACAGGTGGAAATAAAAACAAAAAACCTCGAAACAACAGCGCTTGACCTCAGCCGACCTCAGCCGGCCAAACTAGCCCTAGCGCGACCTTGATCCTTAGCGTATGATACCATACCCTTCGAATCATCACCTCTGGTATATCGTACCGGCATCATCAAACGGTAGCGAGTCCGGACTCCCAATACTCTCTACACCTCGGTAGAGATATGTACCATAATCTCCCTACTATACCGGCGAGATCTCCACGCGCACTCCCACCACTGGGAACTCCTGGTGGCTAACTTACGGCTGAGGTTTGAGGGGTTGCATGGGTGTTTTCCTCTTCTCCCACTTGCTGGTCTGATAGGTATGTATCTTGGTTAGGCTAGGCTACGGGGGGTGCTATAGTCTACTAGTAAATTAACGTTTGCGTCAATTCAGGGAAGCTTGTTGTAACTTCATCTTATGGTGGAAATATGTCCTATCTTCTTAATCGGCGAGACTAATGCTGATAGTGCTTGTGGTAGTTAGTCTCGTGCGATGGGCCTGAACTATCTACGGAAGGCGTCAAGTGTGGAGCTTGGGGTTGCTCAGCTGCAGGGGCTGGAAGCTGGTGATGTTTCTCTGTTGGCCCAGGTGTTGATTCCTCTGCTCGGAACTATACCTGGCTTGGCTATGGAACATGGGTGCTCACTCGGTGATTTACTCTAACCCCTGGACTCGAGTTTGCGTTTTACTTGCCACCGAGGTAAAGGTGCCTCCGATCTGGCAACTTGATCGATTACTATATCTATCTGATTAACCGCTAGAGTCTATGATTGGGATTTCTCTGAGACGTAGGACTGCCTGGTCACATAGGGTGAGGAAGTGTTGTTCTACGGTACTTGATCTTGAGTGAGCTCGTGGTAGGGATGAGTGTGTATGCTCTCCTGCGGGTTTATTTGCGTATTCGTTCACTTGATTACCTGTGTCCTTCTACCTACAGCCTTTGCCGGTGCTCCCCCTATGCAGCGGGATTTCTCCCCTTTCCTTTCTGCTCCGTTCTCGCTCCAATTACTTTTCTGCTTGAGCCAATAATGTGCCATATCATCGGCTGATCCGCTTCTTGCGACAAAAGCCGTGGTGCCGGCTAGCCACACCGTCTGTCTGCTCAGCGAGATGTTAGAACAACCTAGCAAAACTGATGCCACCTTCATTAGCTCTCGCAGGAGATGTTTGACTCTGGGGTGTGACTCTAGTGATGCATGAGATGGACGGTATGTGACAAGGGCCTCAGTGGAGGGGGAAGCAATCCGTCACTACTACCCGAGTACTAAGTTTAAGTTTTTGGCTAGTGCGGGGAGGAGCATCGGTGTAAGGGGTTTTGGCATCGGTGAGATCGTTGTTTGGGGGAATATGCTTTGGGACAGAGGCGCTTTTCCATTTGTTCGGAGGAATGGGGGAAAGGTACCGCGTACAGCAGTGTACGCGTTAAAATCAGTATTATAGCCTGTAAGTGTGCGGTGTGTGTGTGTGTGTGTGGTGGCTTGATTGATGGGGTTAGAAAAGGCTGTTTTATGCCCGAGGTTGTGTGCTGTGGGGTTAGTGGACACAGTATTGGAGATTAGATGGGCAAGTCGAGTATTGGAGCCTTGTATAATATCATATGTAATAAGTAGGATCAAGCACGACCCTATTTCTGTTTTTCTTGTGGTCACTTCTCCTTCACAGTTAATCACTGGGTATACCGCCAGTCTTAAGGCATCATTCGTTTGTTGTGGTTTGCTGCTATGGATGGAGCAAGATTGGTAAAAGAGCCCAATCTTGTCCCAAAGAGACACACGGGGACCGATAATTCTGGAGCATATAAGTATAATATTAAACAATAAGACGTCGCGGATGGATCTGTGGCTGGGCGCATTGCACGTACGGTACATGAGGAAAAGCGTATTTCTGCTCAAAGTATGATACTTGTATAGATGCCACACATCGCGCCTTGGCGTTTCCACCTTTTGCCCGACGAGAACGAGAGATCGAGGGAGTAGGTAGGTATAGTAGTGGGTTAAATAGTTTCGGGATCGACCGGGTTTCTCTCTCTCTCCACTTGACTTTGACTTGGCTCATTAGATTTCCCTTTCTCGGTTTGATGTCCGCTCGGGTGTTTGTTCTTGCTCCCCCCCCTCCCTCCCCCGAGAGCCCATGCCCTACTAAATCCCGCAGGGGCCGACCCGATGGTAGTTTCAACTCTACACGTATGATACCTTATTATATAATAATTAACGAAGAAAAAAAATGCAGGCTTCGGGGGGTTATGTTTTTAGATATTGCTAAGTCTGTCTACTATTATGGGGGGGTGAGCAGTCTTATGCATAATGCATGCATTTGGTCAATTTACCCTCAACCCTCCCCCCCCCTTGCGGGAGGTGAAGGGTTAGGGGTTTTTCCCCAGTTTTTTTTTTCTTTCTTTCTTTCTTCCCCCCTCGCGATTGGCCTCATAGAGAGGGTATCCATCACCATGCTGGCCGTTTTATCCCGATATTTTCATGCTTTCTCTGATCCTTGGTAAGATAGGAGAGCACTGTATGTCCCTATTAACCGCACCCCTGCAGAATGAGACTGAGTGACTCGTGACCCGAAGAAACTTATGCTATCATAGCTTGGTATGATATACGGGTGGTGATTTTGCGCCGTCATGGTTTGTGGGGTATCGTACTCTTGACGCCCTACTAATACACGGAAGTCGGACAGAATGCCCTAAAGGTGGGGAAGCACTGTCTATACCCTGGCCCACTATATCGTACCACACCTGTTGGGGACACGGTGTTGGTATGATATTATAGGCTTTTTGGATAGTTTATGTGGTATGTAAATGGTTATGCATTGGATTTCTTATTTAATTAATACCTTATTCTGAATTGAGTTATATGTATGGATAAGAAGGAGAAAAAGAAGAAGGAGAAGAGATGGAGCTCAATCTATCGTAGCGAGGGCCGTAGATGCGCATGGGATTCTCTAAAAATGAAGAATCGCATTGATGAACTACATGGAGCCGTTCATGCCGATTCGGATAAATCGTTTTTTGTTTCATTTACCCAGAACAGATTCTTGGGCTAGGAATCTCGATGCATTGCAGAGGAGAGGAGGAAGGGCCATCTGAATGTTGAAGGGTCTGTGAGTAGTGCTATTGGCCCATTTCGTGCGATGATGGGGTTGTAGCCTTCAACTTTAAAATATTTTATTTTAGTTCACCGTGCCTAGCATGGCGCTAGGGGTCTCCGTGAAAATGGAGGCGGGCAGACCATAGTTCGGCATTTCTAACAGAAAAAGGAAGATGTTATGGGATGATGATTCTGAGCGTTGGTATGGACTGTGTGGGCTGAGCACGTCCAGTGAAGTGTCCACCAAGCAGACGGTAAGAGGTAGTGCGATGTTGGAAAAGAACATAACAGGCCTCGCCAAAGACTATTATTGAAATTCGCTCGATGCTAGTCTTTGTTTGCTCACAGATTGTATTGCTGGCAGCCTAGATTTGGAAGACTGCCTCCTGGCTGTAGGTTGGACGTATTTCCTATTTAGTACTGTAGATCTTACTGAGTTGCCGTGTTGTAAGATTCACTCTCGGATATTTTGCTCGACTCCTTGGTTGTCGTCATAATAGTTATAGCACTGGTGAGGTGGTATTATTGCTTGAGTTCTGCGCCTTTGTCAGATGTTTTATCACTGTGTAGACGTTAGAAAACACTGTTCCCAGTTCGAAACTGTGTGGGATGTTTCTGGCAGAAGATACCTAAGGAACCACAAGATTCTGCCCCTGGGCCTCTTAAGGAGATAACAGGTCCTTTCGCTTGGGGAGGCAGGACCCACCTTATAGTAGGATAAGTTTCTTTCAAGTGTAATATTATGAGGAGTGACTAACTGGGGCAGTGGTCGAGATACCAGGAACCGATTAAGATCCTTTCCAATTAGCAGGAGGATAGGGGTTCAATCCCATATTGTTTGAGCAATTATCGGAGGATCTATTACGTAGATAGGGGAGTCGAGAAATTCGCTGCGTAGGGATTGAGCACTTACAAGCCATCTGCCAAGAGAGAGATACAGAGCTAGTCAGTCTTTCATACAAGATGTCAGAATCTTATTCTGGCTATTACTTGAGAGGTGAAGTCTGCGGTGGTGCCGGGCGGCGGAAAAAAAAAGAAAACAATTTTCCCCCTTCCTTTTTGCTTCCTTCAGTTTGGGGCAGTAGCTTCGGGCTCTAAAATGCTATAGGAATTTCTAACCCTTTGGATTACTAGTAAACCATCTGCCTGCTTCTTTGTAAACTTATTTATTTTTCCTAGCAGGCTGAGTAAGGGTATTAGCTATAATAGTAAACTATATCGGATTAATATAGTAATAATTGCACCAAAGCTCGGGCTTTTGCTAGGGATTATCTAAGATCGGAATGTGCACTATATAATAGCACAACCCTCACATCGCAAAAAGGTCTGGAGAGAAAGGTAGAATCATGGGTAGAGAAAAGGGAGAGCTCGGGGATATTGTGAGGAGCGGATGTTAACGGACGGTTGACAACCGAGAAGATGGGATTGGGGACTTTCCGGTTATAGAGGGGGTTTCTGCCTTAAGTTAGTGTGGGAAGAAATGCCAGAGCCAGTCAAACTTTCGCTAGAGGTTGTCGGAACGCTTGGCTGCCATGACTTCTACACACCTACCTAAACATTCGACAATAGCTATCTCCTATTGCCTAATAATTAATTCGCCTCACTCTTTCTCCCGTACTCTACGACTGCCGCCCTGTCGGACGTTTCCTCTTTCAGGTACCGAGTGATCACTGGTGACCGGGACAAGCTGGATAAAAAGCGCATGGGTATGATATCATGTACAGTACTATGGTGTAATATCACCGGACCCGACCCGAGGTATAATAGCGCTTAATTTTGGGGAATCTACTAAGTATGGATAATGGAGTTAATATCATAATCGCCCCATAATGAACTACTTGTTCCTGAAATAGCTTTTAGGCATTCCAACAGACCCTAGAACCTCGCGGTGAGCATGGGTTTTGGGTTTAATATCGCTCCACCACCTAGCCTCGGGAATTGCGAGATGAGCTTGTCCACAGATTATCTTCAGTGCGGTGTTCGCAGGATTCCTCTTGCCCTGATACTGGTTGTGGAGTACTTTGTACTGCTGGAGGGGCCTTCAGACTTTGAGGGAGGTGGAAGAAAGCTATAATAGTCGGTTTGCTCCATTATTGCCCCGTTTGGGGCGCTCCGACATAACCCTCTTAGTCTTCCCTACCTACCTTTCCTTTATGCTGGCCTTGGGCTTTTTTTGACTTAAGCTAGCTAACCTCCCTAACGGAAAGGCGACCTTCCAAGAAACTTTGCTATTTGTTGGCTTTGCTTTTGCCATTTCTGTTTCCTTCCCTTCCCGTGGACCTACAAAAGATGCTTCGTTGTCGGGTGGGCGGGGGTTAGGGGTCAGATTAGATCGATGGGGTACTGCTTTTGGGTAGGTGGTGGTGGTTGTCGTGCTCTGGCCGGTGACCTGGCGCATGTCGCCTTATTCTTGCAAGGTTTTTTCCTATAGAAGTGCGAGAAATAGACTATGATACTAGGTACCGTGGTTCTATGAAAGGGTAAAGGCCTACTGGTGTATGGTTTAGTAATATGTGGTGATAGCTGTTTGGTTGTAGTGTGAGAAGTGACTTGTCTGATAGTATGGGAATAACGGAAGGTAACAAAGGAAAATATAACTTGAGCCCAATAAGCACTGGGGATAATAGCTCTGTGGATAATTTTCCCAATTCACTGGCAGGTAGATAACGCTATAATCCCTCGCTCGCTCAAACATTATCATTGACCCCGGGGACGATTATTCCTGCCTCGATTACTCATCTTGCTGATAGTGGGCAAGTTTCTCCGATCGCCCTGGATACTTGGGGAGGTCGGCTTGGCTTTGACCTGGGTTTTGTTTTAGTGAAGATGGTTTATGGTACAGGTAGTAGTTCCTAGAACCGAGTCTTCCACATTTTGTGGCGGTAGAGCGTTGCAAGGTGACTTGGGGGAATAAAGTTGAGGGAAGGTAGTAAGCAATGGGGTGTGATATTGTTGCGTTGCTTAGAGGACTACGGGAGGAGAAGACGATTTGGGATAAGTGAGGTATGATATACATTCATGAGATTTAAGCAGTAGGCGACAGGAATGAAGCGAGAGAAGCCCTCTGGGTTATGCTCTACTGTGGGGCGTTCTCTCCTCGGCTTTGAGTCTACATAGCATGGGGGAAGGCAAATGTCCACAAGAAACAGCAGGACTCTGAAAGTGGAAGCAAAAATGGTATAAATACGATCTATTATGGAACACTCCCCGCTCACTCCCTGTCACTCGCTCCTCGAGTAGGCCTAGTTACATTCGAATCCGTGAAGGTTCTGTCTATCCGCCTTGTGGTATCTACTAAAGGGAGAGTAGAGTTGGGACTGGGAGTTGGGGAGGGATAGGTATGGGAGGAAAGGAGATCTGAAGAAGGACTAACAAAGTATGATATGTTAATAAAAGTTGTGGCAAGTGAGGTGAGGGCTATCGAGAGCCTTTATCGCGCGAGAACTGGCATGCATTGGCACATCTTCTTTTCCTTCCTTGTACTTGTACTGGTGGTGTGGTTTGTATAAAGAGTGACGAAATGTCGTGTTAGGGGATAGCTGTTGACATATTTCTGGTGTTTTTTATGGGTTAATTGGTGCGTGAAGTGGTATGAGTGGGGATGAGTATCTCTGGTATAGTAGGAATTTGGGTCGTATATTGTGGGCGACTTTTTTATGAAAAGGGATAGCGAGGCAGATGGGAGTTTTGGATAAGATGGAGAGCAAACTCAAGTAAGAACTCTCTCACTCGGAAGGGTCAGCTGTTGCGGCCAAGGAGGGAGGATTTCAGTATTGTGTGAACACTAATAGGGAGGAGTGGAAATCTTTGGTCGTGGATGTCAAAACCCTAGGTCCCGGAGGAGAAGGCATACCCGGCTGGGACGCCGCTGTTGGGAAGCACCTTTTAGATGTAGTGTGGTTCTCCGCCGTTTGAGTCTGTTGAATCAGGGCCAGTGTTTTCTGTTCTGATAGTGGCGAAATAGCTTAAGAGGGGCTTACCTCCTAAAGACCACTCAGTAGAGCTTGGCCTCTGATCTCTCTTCTCAAGGCTAATGTCATTCTACTGAAACAGCAACCTCGCGGCTTCTGCGTGTTAATATCCTGCAGCCGACCTGGGTTGCCCTTCACTATCTCTCCTGCATGTCTGCCTTACAGGAAGCGATACCCCCTTCTCAATTACCAGTTTTAGGGCCACCTCATGGCCCCCGATAGCACCCCCCATGGTTGTGTATTACCCCTTAGATTAGTGTTATTGAGATCTAGTGGTATTGAAATCCCATTCTTTCGCATCTAGGGCCCAGCATATGTCACGCCACAAGACTTGTTCCCTAAGGTGGTGCTATTGCGCCACTATGCATGCAACAAGAGGATAATCTGGCGTTATGAAATGAAAGGCCTCTAACCCAGGGACTTATCACTGATTTGATACCGCATTTGTTTCGGAAACCAATACCGGTAGGGGCTCCAGCCGACAAATAGCTACTGTATCATGTATACTTAAAAAACAGAAGCTCCATATAACAAGGGCAAGATGGCCGAGTTGGTTATGGCGCCAGGTTAAGGTTAACTTAACACGCATCCTGGTTCGGGAAACCGAGCGTGGGTTCAAGTCCCACTCTTGTCACATCTTTTTTTGAGTATTTCTTTTATCAGAGGATACTTGTTCCAACCCTCCTCGGATGTATGACGCTCGAGGGTGGCGAATCCAGGATGCGCGAAAGAGATACTAATAAACATAATATGAGAGATAGTGCCTAGATCCCGGTTATTTGTTTTTTTGTGTGCTGTGGCATATTCTCTGTGCAGTAGGAATTAGGAGAGCTCTATTAGTGTAGGTTGGTAGGTGAGTGAGTGAGTGAGTGATGGTGTGTGACGGTGGGCAAGAATGGAGTTGGAAAACTGACTCTTTTAGCTACCTGTTTCGTGATTCCGCTATAAGAAGATTAATTAGTTAGGACCTGATCCCTGGAGGATAGCTAGCTAGTATTAGGTACTAAGAGCGTAGCTGAAAGATGGAGGGTTTTCTCTGAAAAATGAATTGTTTCTTTTAGTTGTGGGAGATGAACCGTGTGGGGAACTCGAAAGCATTAGGAAGTTCCATGCTGAGTCCTAATCGGCCGACCCCAACAAATTCTTCCCCTCCGGTCAGCAAACTTGTTTCCGCTGCTGTGTATCTCTCAGCCCGATTTTCCTTCCTTCTTTTTTTCTTTCCGAATCCATGGCTGCCTTAGATGTCCTCTCGCTTGCGCCCTTGAAGTTTCCTGTTTTTTCGTAGGGGAGCCTCTCGAGAAAATATGTGAAACAGTTATGGAGGCTGTACTCAACGAGACCACAGTACCGGTTCCCCGCCTCTGGGTATCCCAAGAAGAGATAGTAGAAGCATACAGCTTTGCCGTAACACACAGCCAGTCAGAAACTAATTCGTCCTTGGATAGATAACATAGGCTAGGCAACAAAAAGCACATTGGCCTTGGCAGAAAGCCATCTACCCCATCGTAGCCCGGAAAGCGCCTCTCTACAAACCACTTATACAAACTATACTATACAGGTGCAAGATATCGGTTCTCAAGGGCCATGAACCCTTTGTATGAGGTTTACGGCGTTGGTTTCGTAAATGCGACTGCTGCGCTCTCGCGACCAGGTTGAAACGGGATACCAAAGGCGGCTATCCCCGTACAAAATGTCAGGTTTCAACTCGGCCATGCGAGCATGTACTATCCTTTGTTGAACTTTTGGCAGTGGGGTAAAAGTCGAGGAGGAAGAAAAAAAGGCTGGGGAAACTCCGATTCTCCGCCTCTTATCTAGAATGCGGTTTAGCATGGGGGTATACAGTATATATCCCTCTCTTTCCGAGCGGAGGGTGGATGGGTATGGCATGGCAGAGAGTAGATTGCGATGAGAACAGAACGAGGGTAGCATTAGTAAACTAGGAATTGAATGATGTAATGGTATTGGATCGCACGGAAATCGGGGTGCTATCCTAGTCCCAGGTGTCTTTGGTTCTGCCCGCCACCCCACGGCCCCGCAATTTTTTCCCTTCGTTGTTCTCGGCTACGGCCTTTAAGATGGGCATGACGAATACAAGTACCAGCGGATAGCGAAAAGGGGATGGTGGTACAAATGAGCATAATTTGAGTATAGGGCAGATCCATGGACACTTGATCCTGGCATGTAGTATTCGCGGCCAGGCTCATATAAGGACAAAATCGTTGAGGAAGGAGACATTTCACAAATTTTACTTTAGGATTTGGATGGAGGGTGCTCTTAGAATGGGTATTAGATATACTTTACTCTCTGATGGGGAAGGAGAATGCCATGATATCACTTGTTACAGTTAGTCTTATGCCTATTAATTGGACTGGATTCATGCAAAGTTAAAATCAGCCCGCTTGTAGCTCCTGCTGGGGTCAATGCTCCCAAGGCCCCTTCATCAAATCTCTAGAGAGCGATAAATTGAACACACTAACAGAATATCTTGAGTGCTCAGATTGCAGCAGTCCAGTTATACGGGTCTGAAGCCGGTGTAATTTTGAGCTGGCTGAGGCCTGACTTGATGGGTCTGGAACCATTCCCCAATGTTATAATGCCAGAGAATCTCTACTTTATAGCATTCGGAATTTGCAGCTACCCCTTCCCACCAAATCAAAAGAGGTAGAGCAACTCCTCTTTTTACTTAAAGGAAAATAATTCAAAAATTCATGTTTCATGTGTTTTATTACCCGTCGATGGATCTCACCTCTAGGGCTATTAGGAGTGAAGGTCTAGAGTCGGATTCTGCCACCTGCTCTCCCAGTTCCTATAGGGTCCTATCATACATGATGGATCGTTCGGGAGTAATTTCTTTTCAGGGGAGTCAAACTCCTGGACTCCTGCTATAGTGCACAGAAAGTTAATTGCTTTCCAACATATTAACCACTACGCCAGCTAGGTTCTCAAATCATATTGCTGCAGGAGCTGATATTTATCCCCTTGCCTTTGCTTTTGGCCTCGCTTCAGGTTAAAAGTTATGGTCCTATAATAATATTTATTAACATGTAAGGTGATGAAGAAATTAGCCCAGCCTTGAAAGAAGGGAAATTATAAGCATTCATTGATAACAGCCAACGGCAGGGCCCTATTGTACTGTATTGTGTGCAAAGAGGCACTCACAGCTACAGCAATATCACGACAGGAAAGAACTCTCCTATATTTGTCAACACCAGGGAGAATGCTACTGTCATTATTTGAGTTAGACAATGATAATATGTTGGGTTTTCGATATGTTTTACTCATAAGGGTTCTTGAACTCGTATCTCCTATCACAAGCTGATGCCTTTTGCTGTTGAAGGCTGATTTCTTGAGGTTGATCACTGGATGACAACAATGTATGGCCATCTTAAAGCAATTAAGTTTAAGTTAGTCTTAATCTATTATTATTATGTAAACCACAGTAGTGCCATATGACCCTGCGAATACCTCTAGTAACACTTACTCTGTTAAACTAGAACCTGTCCTCAGGCTCACTAGTCCAGGACCTTAGAATAGAATAGATCAAATGTTGCATAAGGCTTGGAAGGATTTGGCAAATTACTGGGAAATAGGAAGCAGGATGACACAGTGATACTGCTTGTTTCCTGTGACCCGATGAGGTCGTTGGAGAAGTAAAATGTAAGTGTAATAGAAAGAATACTGTAGCAGGGATACGCGAGCAAGAAAGGCAGGGATCTAAAGTAAAGAGTCGTAGGCTCTGCAGCAGAACAGAAAACAGGGTAAGGAGAGGAGAGGAGATATGGAAGATATGGGAGGTATGGCTATAATTCATGCAACTGGTCAAAGAAGCAGTTTAGGAAATCTGTAAACTATCTAAGTTAATTTCAATCATGTTTTAATATTTCTGTTGAAGTTCGGCCACGTTGAGTCTAGCTTGTGCACGGTTTGTTCACCAATGCTGTTTTCCTTGTCATCCGTTTTCATTTTGGTTAACCTTATCGCTATGCCCGGGTAGAATACCAAATTTTTTTCACTAGCACATTCCACACCGGGTAGTACAAGTATCCGAAAGGTGTAGTACTACAAAAACGCCTTGCATTGAAATGGTTTCCCCATCGCCTTGTGCTGATCTCGTCTCCCGCCTACAATTATAAATTTCTTTCTAGTAGAGGAAAACCCCGCATGGAACCGCTCGTTCTAGCCCGTCCAAGATCTTGAGAGAGCTCCTATCGTGAAAATATACCAACAAGCGCAAAGTAAGAAAATAAAATGGCGATAGAGATAGGAATAATACCGGTAGCCCAAGAAAACGGGGATGTAGTCACGGACCGTTTCCCGGTGGCCCGGGCCCGGAGATGGGGAGCAGGCAAGAAAAGCGGGATTTTCTCAATAGAAATGTTGGGTTTCGTCCTCCTCTACCTCCCTAGGTGCTGGCGGGCATACTTGTCCGCTTGACTATCTTTCTACACTTTACAGCCCCAGTTTTAGGGACGAATACTCGAGTACGGTAGCCTTTTCCTCATGTGAAGTGTCATAGCACGGTAAGCAGGGATTTGTAACTTATATTTTCTTTTTCTCCCTACCCCTCCCTCTTTCCCTCACTTATCGCTTATCTCACAGGAATTTTTATCTTTTCACTTCTGTCTGTTCGCACTCGTACTCCGCTACTCCGGATTACCTTGAACCCTGCTGAGCTATACAAAAACTGCAGCACCTGCGAACCATCTGAGAACATCATCCATTAAACCGGACAGGGGGTTTCCAGGTTCAGATGAGGTTTCTCCGAATCTCTGCCCTGGCCCCGATAGAAATTTGACCTGCAAAAGCGGATGCTATGGTAACCCATGAGAAAACTATACTGAAAGGGGGGGAGACGCAGGGTCCAGTAAAGGGCTTAAAGGAAGCCAGAGGGTCCTGGAGCGCAACGGGTGACAGGGGGAAGGAGTAATGAAAGGGAAAGGGAAAGTCAAAAGGGAGGGCTCCTTGTATGATAGTACAAGTAATGATAAAGTGGAGGGCAGCCCCGAACATGCCGCGCGTATGTCCACTGAGCAGAGGACTAGGGCACTAATACTACCTAAGTATTTGTAGTGATGAACCTTCTGATGGGAATGGAGATGTACCCTTTTTACTTTCTTCAGATAATACGATCTTTCTCTCATTCCTTCATCCTAGATACCCCGTTGTCCTGGATGAAATTCCTCTCAAATTTGGCTGTCCGGGATAGCGGGGTAAGAGAGCACCATTTCTTATGACCTCTTCGCATTTTGAAGCTTCCCCGTGGGGTTGCACGATGAATATGAGGGTGTATTGCGGGGATGGAGAGACGGAGATTCCCGTGCCCAAAGATTGTTTTTTTGTGGGAACTCTACGACAGGATATAAGCCACTATATTTCGAGTTGCTGGAGGACTAGGACTTGTTTATAAGGATTGAAATGTTTGCCCTTCCTCGGGCTCATTCTTGTCTGGTGCTCCTACTGCCTAATAAATATCATTGGGTGAGCTTGGTCCCCGCATTTCGTACATGGCGCTCTGTGGAGATGATAATAAGGCTGCTACGGCCTTCAATACGAGCCCAGGCACAAGGCACCAACACGGAGTCTTCACACACGCTAAAGTGGCTTACTAGCGAAGGTCCTTGGGCACTGGTGAAAGCCCAAAGTGGTGTGCAATACGCCTGCCCCCTATGTAATACAGCCAGTTATTACTCTTTGCTAGTCGTTTTTACAGAGGATAGGAGCATTATTGGGTGGTCCAATGAGAGAGTTGGAGATGCCCATTAAGCTCGAGGCGCCCAACGGGTGGCTCGCTAGAATGAAATTGAGTGTTGATCCAGGGTTGTAAATTGAAATTTCATGGCTACTCGCTCGGCCAATTAGACTCCTAATTGTTGGAAAAAGGATTGCGCATTGGCTGTTGCAAAAGGTATTAAGGTATCAGCCACAGAACCTATCATCTTTGTCCTAGGCGACTTGACGTACGGTTACCCTTCCATGTTCGGCTGCTTGTTTGTTACTTTTGGGTTTTCTTTTTCTAATTCTGCTTTCGATGTTCTTTAACCCTTAATTGCAATACGAATATCTTGTTGTGTTCAGCGATATCTCCAACACTAATAGGTGCTATTCGCACTCGGTTGAACTCAATCACTCATGGATAGAGGGGCCGCGTCTGATATCGCTGTTCCCCGGGGACTGATTTACTATCGCACAATGATACCTAGTAGGGTATTGCTGCAAAAGGAAGGAAGAAGATAACCGATTAGAGCTCCGGGGCTGTCCCCTATTAATCTATTGACCATCTGCCTAGCTCGCAAAAGTACGGGCCTTGGTGCCTCCGAAAAGGCCCCGAAGCATCCGAACAATATCTTTCAAGCAACTTGAGTTCCGTGCCGGATTAGTGCAATAGCTTTTGTCATCGAGTAATGCCCATAAGGTAATAGTCCATCACGGGAAGATTGCATCTCCCAGACATGCATACAATCCCGATCTGCATTTGCATTAAGTGGTACAGCACTTGCACATGCCCTTCCCGCAACTCCTGCGATCAAGTGCCAAGCATTGAATAAGAGCCTGACCAGTCCACCTGTTACCCAAACGCAAAAAAAAACCCACCTCGACGGGTAGTAGAAGGCATTCAGCCCCGGGGTTGAAAAACGGTTATGCAGTGTTTTCTAGTTGAAAAACTTTGGTGTGTAACACCTTTTTGCATATCATACAAAACTGACAGATCAACAAGAAACTTGTCACTCGAAAAACCCTTTTCGACCCCGTGCTGAATGCCTCTGAGACCGCGTAGAGCTTTTTTTTCTTTTTCTTTTTCTCCCTCTCTTTCTTTTTACCCTTTCAGCGCAATGGAATTTCCCACTACCACTCTGCTGGGCGAATCATGATGCATAGGTGTAAAGTGCGGCATGGCGCTGCTAGTCACACGGAAACTTTACTTGCGGGCCTTGTAATATAGCTCTAAATAGGAGGTGGTAGCAGGTCAGTTGGTTGGTTAGTTGTTAGCTAGTTAGTTCCTCGGGTGTTAATGTAGCGCAGGCTACCCCACGATTATGAGTGCAAGAAGGCCCAAGAGGATGGTATACGGTAAGTGAGGACCCTATCGCGGATTAATTAAATTACCTATCTCCAGCGCATTTGGTCGATCAACCCCCCCTGCTATAGTGCAGAGAAGACTGAGAGGAAATAAGGAAAGCTATAAATATATAACCTACCTCCATCTCTGCATCTCTCCAGCGGCGTCATCGAGGGCACCATTTGTTTAGCTAGAACATTTCAGGCCATTTCTACAAACCTTCTCTCTTTCGTTCAAGATGCTTCCAGTGACGATACTCGCTTTCCTGGCGGTTTATGCCGCCGGGGTTGCGGGTTCCCCAACAGGAATGCCACAAGCCGCAGACCAGGATCGCACTATTGAAGAGCTTTTGGCCATGGACGAAGACCTGATTCAGAGTGATATCGTCTCCTTCGCAGTCACGGATGGTGCCCCTAGTACGTTCCCCATACTGTGTATATCTAACCTGATTAAAAAGCAATAGCTAACGATCCTCCCGACAGCTATCAGCGAATCAACACTAGCCGATATGTACTATTACGCTGAATTCGCGGCCGCAGCATACTGCGACCCGGATCATGTTCCCGGAACAGAAGTAACCTGCAAGAACAACGTCTGCCCACGGGTTACCGCGAATAGCGTTACCACAATTATTGAATTCAGAAAGTGCTTCTTCCTTCCTTATCCCAGGAACGATCAAAACTAACAAAACCAAAAAAAAAAAAGTACCGCTACCTCCGACACAACAGGCATAGTCGCCCGTGACGACTCCAGACAGACCATAACCGTTACCTTCCGTGGCACCAATTCCCTGAGGAACTGGTTTGCGAACGCCCAGATCCTCTGGCGAGATGCTTCAGTCTTCTGCTCGGGCTGCAGGCTTCACAACGGGTTCTACAACGCATACGCAGAGGCGTTTCCACCTATCTTTGCATCTGTAACGTCTCTACACGCCCAGTACCCTTCTTACAAGCTAGCTGTCACGGGACATTCCCTCGGCGGTGCGCTAGCTACTATTACCGCTACGGAGTTCAGGAGATTGGGGTATACGGTTGAGCTGTACACCTATGGTGCCCCTAGGGTTGGCAATGATAAGTTCTCCAGGTTTGTCAGCCAGGGTTCGGGGAATCATAGGGTTACCCATTTAAGTATTACTCCTCTCCCCACCCCCGCCCTGGTATAGTCCGTTATGGTGGTGGCTCCTAACATAATGGCTGTATGAAAAATCAGATGATCCTGTACCGAGATTGCCTCCTGTAGCTTTGGGATACTACCACATCTCCCCGGAGTACTGGATTTCCCACGGCGACAGCAACATCAAGGCTAGCGATGTACAGATCTACTATGGCATCTTGAACACGGGGGGGAACACAGGGCAAGGGTTTATCACCCTTAATGTCACTGCGCACTCGCACTACTTCCTCCCTGTTAGCATTGCTTCCTGTGGTCCGTGGGACGTTGATTTATCTTAAGTGAAGCGCTGAGTTAGCTTGTGAATCGTGATCCAGGATTACGCTTTGGAGAATTGGGGGGGCGGGAGATTTCCCCTTCCCTCTTTTATTTTCAACCGTTTTCATATTATAGAGTTCATAGGGGCGTCGGTTGTCGTGTGGTCTTTCATGGGATCGGATCTAAGCGGATTAGCGCGGGGTGCGGAGTCAGTTGCATGCGCCGGGGGAAAAGAAAAAGTTGTGTCCGTCCTTCACAAAGCATGATTCGGTTCCTGGGGAGCGAATAAGTGATGCGAATGCCCCTTAATTTATAGTGTGGGGTGGGGGTTGCTGATATGTAGAACCAAATAAGTGCGCAGCAATCTTTTTGCTCGTTTACCTTGTGTAATAATATTATACCATTATTATATGTTATAATACCAGGTACATGATAATATTATCATGATAATATAATAGGTTGGGATGCATCTAATACTCACCGCCCTGGCCCCGGTAGGCCTATGGGTTTAGCGGAAGGGAGAAGAATAAAATAGAGCCCAGTAGACTGTATCATCAGACAGGTATCCATTCTCGAGTGTCGATAAATTTAACTTTTGACTCTGCGGTAGCATCTTGCTGTATCATACTGGGGCCACACCCCCATACTCGAGTAGTGCTAGCCTGAGTGAGTGAAGGTCGGTATAATGAGACGCTTGAGTTAAAGTCTGCACAGTGCCAGCTTTGCGAGATTTTGGCAGTGGGGGTATCCGTAGGCCTGAAGTTACCCCCACCAATTAGATTGAAATGGCCCATCCCCCTGTTACCTACTGTACCATAGCCTACAACGCGTGTCCCAGGCCGTAGGCACCGGAAAGCACGGGGGTATTTGTGTAGCAGGACTTGGAGGGTGTTTAGCACGCCGTGATTCGATCCCCCCGCTAAATCAAATCACGATTTGAAATATTCATGGTGTTTGGCTTGGTAGCGTTTTCAAACCACAATTTGGGGAATTTTTCATAGTATATCAATTATGTGTGAATATTTAGGGCTAGGATATTTTTGTTTTGTATGATACTCTTAAGTATTTTGTTAGTTAATGCTACTATATCGCAGTGAGTCTTGACTTCTCCTTAAAGAATTAGCCCCAAATTGTAACCTAGAAAATTGAAAATTGTAGTCATTCTTAGCAGAGGGGTTTCTTTTGTTTTGCAAATCCTGATTTCAGATCACTGCTATCTCAAATTACGGCGTGCCAGGTGCCCCCTTAGATACTGGTGCTAGAGGCACAGATTTCTTATCATAATAACAATAATACCTCTAGCCTAGAGCAAGCAGTTGTTGGCATTATAATAGGGTCAACAAACCCAGAAACCGCAGGCAAACAAATCTTAACCTATCACGGTATATCACTCGAATATGGATTTCTCCGGCGAGATCACTGAAGAAGTGATGATAAATTCCCGGTATCGTAGTAGCGATACCGGGAGTGTCATGCATGTGCCTACTGCGCAATCCGCGGGTAGACAAGGCAAGGGCCAAATTTCCACAGGAGGATTTACCGCCGCCCAGACGCCAAAAATTAATGCATAAATTCTCCCGATTCGGAGATAAAAGTCTTGGCCGCAGCGAACCATCCAGAAGTGGGGGGGGCCATCCCGTCAGTTATTAATTATCGTTCCACTTGCTCGCAAAAAAAAAACTAACAAACTACCACTACTTGGGTTATTATACGGTTTATAAACCCCTTGCTGGAGATATATACCTTTTCCTTTCTCTTTCCCCTTTAAACACATTTTCCTCTCTCACTCACTCCCTCCCTCTCTTCTATAATACCGCCGAGACGTTAACATCCACCTCTCATTTTCTTCTCTCTTCGTAGTCACAAGCATCATCATCACCATGTCCACTGAGCCTCCCCCCGTAACTTGCCACGTCCTCGACACTTCTGTCGGTAAGCCGGCGGCGAATATCCCGTGCACGTTATCCCGGTTCCTCAAGTCGGCCGACGGTTCCCCGTCCAGTTCCTGCTTTGAAGTAGCGAAGGCGACGACGAACGAGGATGGGAGGGTCGCAGCGTGGGAGATGAGGCAGAAGGGAGTCGCCGGGAAGTTGGCGCTCGAAGAGGGATTCACCTACAAGATTAGGTTCGAGACCTGGGAGCATTTCAAGGGGGAGACGTTCTTTCCGTATATTGAGGTGGTGTTCACGGTCAAGGAGATAAACCAGCATTACCATATTCCCCTATTGTTGAGCCCTTATGCGTATAGTACGTATCGAGGGTCGTGAGTTGGGTTTCGATGGTGGAAATGTTGGGCTTAGGTATCTGAAGCAATGCATGAAGAGGCGGATGGGGTATGTTTGCTTAAACGGTTACATCGGGGGATAAAAGCACACCTTTATTATTACAAAAAGAATGTCTATCTGTCCGTGCATGGTAAACTCTACAAACCAATTGACCCAGACCATTAAGACCCTCCTTCAGTCTTAGCCTTCTTCAAAGAATTGTAATGCTCCCCAAGTCCAAAACTGTGCCTATAATACCCCAACCAGACCTCCCCCTCCACCCCCTCCTCGTTCATCCTTTCAACCCCGCGTCCCTCTGCCTGCACAATATTAACAATAACCCCGAAAGCCTTCGCTAGGGCCAAAACTTCTGTCTGCCCCCCCCATTCCGCCGTCTCTCTGACCTTCCGGACATGCTCCTCAAATGGCTCTTCGAGGAAGGGCTCGAACTCGTCCCGGTGCGCGAGCATGTACTCCGCGCACTTCTTCCTTGTAGTCTTGTATTCCGAGGGTGTAGGAAGCTGATCCGCAAACGCAGAGTAGAGGCAGTGTCCGTCAGGAGCGATCTCTTTCTCGCTCAAGTGTAGGTTTGTGAGGAGGGTTTGGATGGCTGCTATTTCGGCTTGTCGGTGGTTTGGGAGAGCACTTGCTTCGGCTTCGGCTGCTGCACTTAAGGCTGCAGCCTCGGCCGCGCGGCGGGCTAATCTGGCTTTTTGGCGATTAGGCTTTTTCGGACCGACCGTAGATTGCTGTGGGGTTTCTTCGGAGGCAGTAGCATTTGTTGCCGCATTAGTTATTGTACCTAATTTTCCCTCTGGTCCTTTCGTATTCTCTTGCTTCCCCTGGTCCTGCGGTTCGCTTTCCAGAGCTTCTAAAGCGTCTGTAGGTTCACCGCCAGGATTGTCCAAAGCGTTGATCTCGCGGGATTGCCGTTCTTTCAATTCACGCTCCAGAGACTCGCATTCTGAACTAATCCCCCGACGTGTCTTCTTTGTAGCGTTTTTCTTCTTCTGTGTTATCCGTGCTGTTAACTCTCGAATCTCCTTCCGATGCCGTGCAAGCATTTCTTCCCTATTTGTTTCTGGCATTTTGTTCGGAGGTGTTTGCGTGAAGACGAAGGCAGTGAGGAGTTGTTTGGGTGTCGCTACACACCGTTGCCGAGACAAACATTGGAAGAGTAAAATACGACTTGCTATTACAAAAATATGCCTAACCTAGCCCCGCGTGGCCCCACCTTCCAAGTTATGAGGGCAATCCGATAACCAATGCCTCAACTCCGACCTCCACCCAATCCGCCCGGGTCCCAACGCACAAACAAGACCAAAACAAAATGGTATTATTCCTAAACCTAGACTCCTCAAAAACCCCGCCTCATGACGACTCCCACGACGACTGCCAATCAATACAAGCTCTACACCGGCCCGCTTCTGACTCTCGAGTGCTGCCAACAGCAAAATCCCAGCCAAACCCCAACACCACCCACCCATTCACAACCCTCCTTTCATCATACCCACTCTTAATATCCCTGGCGAAACACTTGGACCTAGGCGACCTCGCAACCCTAAGCAGCACCTGCCACCCCTTCAGATCCCTCCTCCTCCCGCAACGCGAAAACCTAACCTCCACATCACTCGTATGCAAGAACTCCGGCCAGCAATTCCGCAGATGTGTTAAAGACTTGGTGAATGAATGTAGGGGGTGTCTGGAACCTGTTTGCCGTGTACGATCCCCCCCCCCTCTCCACCTTATAACGGTGGTAATGCTAATGGGGGGAGGTGGGTAGAATTGCATACGAGGACCGGGTTCATGGGTACTATCTTTGCGACTGCGCCGCTTGTGCTTGAACCATAGGACGTGCTCACTACAGGAATTTGGCAAGGTGTGTGATTGTGCCGAAATGTGGTTGTGTGCTGGGTGCTTGGGGAGGTATCCCCCGCTGAAACCGACTTCTGTTACGGCGATGAAGTTAGTTAATGAGAAGAGGGAGTGCCCGTTTGGGAAACTGGGGGGTTATGCGGGGTGCAGTAGCGATGGTGATCGTGGTTGTGGCACAGGAAGTGGGTGTATGATGGGAGAGGGAGAGGGTCTCGAGTACCCGTTGAAGTTGGAGAAGAAGGGGGTTTTTAGGGGGTGGTGTGATTGGTGTAACGGTGTGGTGCTGACGGCAGAGGATAGGGGGGTTCTAGAGAAGGAAGGATGAGTGGGTGAATGAAGGAGTAATGGCAGGCAAGGGGTGAGGGCCGTTTTTGTTGTATCCACGAGGGGGCTGTTCATAATCACGTCCGAGACAGTGGGGTACTGTATTCTAGAGAAAAGCTCAACCCACCATTACATGCCGTCGGCATGATAACGGTGTTGTATAAGTGAGTTATGACCATATTCTGAAACCGCAGAACTCTCCAAACTCCGTTCTCCTGATACCTCCACAGCCCAGCGGATGCCCCTAAGGCTTACCCACGCCTCCCAGAAAATAGAAAAAATACACTGCGATACGCCGCGGCAACTTACCGTACATGCACCAGACGCAGATAGTCAAATGAAAAAATGAAAAAAAGACCACCTAGCTGTTTAAAATTGTAGGGGATATTTGCCAGGGCACTACTGTAAAGCAAAGGGCTCGGAAAGGGGACTAGAGGAGCGGATGTTAAAAACATCCGAGTCGGCGGTATCTCAAGGCAGAAGCTACGATATCTTCTGAACTATTATCTAATAACTGGACGGCAGAAGCCCTAGTCTGGCATAAACAGCTCGCTGGATTTCTGATGTATTATATCATAATTATCATAGAGAGACATGCTGATCTCAAGGAAACACCGGATTTCTGGAAGCGTTTGGGGTTGGTTTTCCCTTTCTTATGGCGAAGCCTGAGTGTGAGGACCAGTGGGTTGAGTATTGGTTTGTAGAGCAGCCCTAAGCTGCTTCTATCGGGATAGTTTTTTTTGTTAAGCTTATTGTATGTATCGAAAGTCTCTAATGGAAGGATGTAACTTGGGAAGCAGAGGCCTATCATACAAGGTAGAGAAATCGGGTGCGTAGTGGCTAGAGGGTAGTCTATTGTAAATAGGATAGTGGGGTCAAGGAGAGAGAGGCCATCTAGGATATTAGGGTCCTGGCCCGGAAGGTTTCGGTCACTTCCTCTTATTTGTTCCCCAGGCCCACCAGGTTTTCCTTTCTGTTCCTCCGATAGTACTGTTCTAGGCTAGCTTATGCCATATCATAATCAAGGAGTAATTTGTGGGTGGGGAATAAAAGACCCGGGGAGCACGGAAGAAAGTAAGGAAGGAAAGAAAGATAACGGCAAATAAGGGAGGCAGATGTAAGTGAAGAAACAACAACTATTGTAATTGTGCAATGTACTTACAACAGAGCATCGAAATGTACACCTTTCATTTTCTCCTAACCCGTTGTGTACAATCGAGTGATGAGTAATGATCCTCGGTTTACAGGTTAGTGTTTAGGATTATGATATGTTGAGAACACATATGGTAGGGGTTAGGCGAATAGTTCTTATTGAACCCGAAACGTGAGAATAAAATCAATTGATTAGAAGGAAAGAAAGAGAGAAAGAAAGAAAGAAAGAAAGCAAGGGGGCACTAGGTTATGTAGGAAAGCAAAACATCAGGAAAATGATTGAGGCTGCAGGAATGCAACATAGCACAGAATAACTAAGTTAGGCGATGCAATTCTTCTTTTACATACCGCAGAGCAGACGAGATGGCCAATCTTTTATTTGCTCTATGGCCAGAACAAGATTTTCATGCTTTTCACAAAATTAGCTATCATAATCATGATGATAGGAGAACGGAAGCACCATGTATCACTCGGTAGAGGATTCTAGTGCATTGTTGAAATACTAGAATTGATGTCGACAGGTAAGAGAGGAATTGGTATCAAAGAATCGCTTAATTAACTATGGTACTCAGGCGCTTTGCTATATACCCAAGTACCCTATTTCTGTTGTCTGAATCCGGAGTCTCACAGACCTCCAAACACTAGCCCATTGGCTCAGTTGCCAAGCATCGTGAACTCCACAATGCTAGCACGGTTACAGTCTGGTATCCCCATATTCCAACGCGCGTAGAGGCGGTATGATATCTAAATTTAGGAAACTATGGGGGGCAAAAAAGGAGCGCCTTGTTATAATATAATATAACACTTTATGTCTTGAATCATTGGTAGGGAGCAGGGTATCATAGTTAAAGTAAGACGTTTTCCTTCTTTCTCGTTCCCACTTCAATCTAATATCAGCAAATCCCCAGGAAGGAGGGCACTGTACTGCACTGTACTTTACTCAAACACACCATATACCCTATGCCAACCCAGAACATCCACAAGTGACCACTCGCACCACACCGGCAACCCACACACACACACACAAAGCAAGTCTTGGCATCAACCTCTTCGACCCATAAATACGGCCCCACCTCTCTCTCCCTCTTCTTTCCTTTCTCTTCTCTTTCCTCACCATCCTAGTGCACGGGCAAGATCAGTAGCAGTGAAGACTTGTCTGAGCTCTGATATTTGCTAGTTGAAAACTACAACTACATTGACGCTCCCGGTTCTTCCTTTTGTCGAATCGGGGAATTTTTGGAAACTTATTGCGATGTTCTTTTAATGACGCGCTGAAGCTTTGCTGCTCTCTTCTGTTTGTCAGCAGGTTGTACAGTATAGTATTATACGTGCTACTCACAGAAGTTTGCGGTAGCTTTTTTAGTAACGTCTTTTATTTGCGGCCTGAAGGGATTGACTGGTGGGAAGTTTTTGATTGTGCCACTTTGTTTTGAGAAGGGCCTTTTACGGAATTTGGCTCCACCCCCCCATTTTTTCTTTCTTGTAGTAAGAACGACTTAGAGGATACATACATTCACAACATGGCCAACCGAAAACTTGCAGTACTAATAATAACCTCAGACCCCTGCCAAGTATATCTCCCAATAGCAAAAAGCGCATCAGTCCCAGAGCTGTTCCCGCTGGGGGTTAACAGAAGGTAGTGGGAGACAGACCATGGACCAAAGTGACTCTTGGTATAACTCTTGACGAAGAGTTCCTCAACAACAACAGCAGAAAAGACCCATCTAGCCAGCTATAGCACGGCCAGGAAAATTTCCGAGAATTCCCTCTGAGTCTACAGATCATCTTTTTCTAACTAACTCCTCCGGGGCTCTTTTTTTCTTCTTTTTTTTCCTAACTAACTAACTTGATTCCCCCCCCCCTCTTCAACTACTACAACCTCCTACTGCTCAGGAAAGTGATACCAAGACTAGGTAGGACATACATCTTAAAGCTCCCCCCCCCAACTATCTCCTCCTCCCTTTTCTATATCATACCTGTGAGGGAGGACTGCCATCTTTTTCCAAAGCTTTTCTTCCTTTTTTTCTTCCTTTTTTCTTTTCTTTTCCTTCTTCTTTTCAAGCCCCCTGAGATCTTTTTTCCTCTTCTCAGGTAAGTTATGATAGTTTAATTAGAAATCCCCCCCCCCCAGAATTCCCCAGTAGGACGGGTACGATACATTAAGTACTTGTACTGCCTTATCAGGCCTAGCAAAGAAAAAAAAAACCAGGCAAGTGCTGACAGGAGGAGGTTTTCTTTTTAGTGGCAAGAAAAGAAAGAAAAAAAGTGAAATCATCAAGGTTGGAACTATAAAAGGATTATCATATCATATACTAGTATCATAATTGATCCCCTGTTCGTCACCCCCCCCCCTCCGTTTCGTCGTTGGTATGATACTTTGGAGACTCTAAGTTAGTCATTTATCCTATCGAGTGAGATCCTATGACGGTGAACCCAGTTCCTAGCGCTCCGATCCTGACCTGACCTCCGAATTACCAATATTTATAGTTATTATGATAATAACAAATAAAAGAAGATTTCTACACAAAACCTTAACAATCAATACCATAAAGGTGGAAAAAAAGACAAAAAAAACGAAACTGAATCCAAGACCGATGATAGAAAAATTGCCTAAGGAAAAACTTTAATCATACTTGTAATAAGTATAAAACACATACTATCATACCGCAGACAGTTCAAATTTCCCGGTCTGACACGTTTGGATTCGGGGGTTCAATTCATGACCTTCATGAGAAGAGTACAATACAGTACGTTAATTTATCATTAATAAAACCTACAGCAAAGACTTCAAGAGAGAGAAGAAAAATAGCGCCCACCCATTCATTGTCTTATCCCCTTAATCAACTACCTAGAAGAGACAGATGCAGAAAGAAAAAACCTCCTTGACGAGGCACAAAAAATAAATCCTTAATCATAACTTCATAACCTCCATCCCTTCGCGCTCGCTCCCTCCGTCTCACTAAGAAAAAAGAAAAAACAAAAGAATCACACCACGTACACGAGTAGCAACCCCTAGGAAATTCACCCCCCCAAGGCTGCTCGAACAGCAGACACCACAGCCTCCCTGTCCCCCTCCGAGTAAAGCTTCTGAACCGCCTCCTTAGCCTTCGAAACCATAAACTCCCACTCCTCCAGCAATTCCGGGAACTTCTTCTCTAGCGCAACAATAACCGCGACAGTGGCGACAAAGTCCACATCGGCGTGCGCGTTTTCTAGTCCACAGTTCTGCAAACCCAGCCAATCGAATATCCTCCTGTCCGCTTTGAACATCCCGTCGGATTTCGGGAGGGTGGCTAGGTCGGAGACTGGATTGTGTGATTCCTTCTGAGTCGACTGCGATTCCTGCTGCTGGCAGTGTTGCACGGGGGGGGATGATGATTGGAGGTTGTCTTCAGAGCCGGACGTGAATGAGTTGTCCAGAGGGTCTTGGGTGACGTAGTAAGTTTGGGGTTGGGGAGCAGGACTGTGTGATAGGGATATTGCGATATGAGAGTCTTGCGCGATGCGAACTTGGAGCTGGGGTGGTGCGGGTCTGTGCGGAGGGGAGGACGCGGAATGAGAGTCTCGCACGTCGAGGCAGACTTGGGGTTCGGGTGCGGAACTGTGTGGTGGGGAGGTTACAGGATGCACGGTGCGGCAAGCTTGAGGTCGGGGTGCGGGGCTCTGGGATAAGGAGGTTGTGGAATGAGAACCCCGTGCGGCACAGCAAGCCCGCGGGGGTCGGGTTGTGGGACTGTGTTGTGGGGAGGTTAAAGAATGAGAGTCTCGCACCGCGTGATGAGCCCGGGGTCGGTGTGTGGGGCTGTGTGGTGGGGAGGTCGCGGAATATCGTGCTGTGGCTTTCCGGGGCGAGGTTGGAGCGAATACCCGTGATGTGGGGGGACTCCCATGCGGGGAGGAAGGACTAACCCCTGAAGATGAGTTGAAGGTTGGAGATGAGAGATTTTGAGAGCGAGATGGTGAAACGGAAGCAGAGGCTTCCACAACTAGCTTGAGGCCTTCCCCGTCTGGTGGGATCAGTTTGACTAAGGACTTTTTCCTGAGGGCGGGTACTGGCCTTCTGCTCGGTTCTTGCTCCGCGCTGAAGGATCCACTTCCTGTCCTTGCTCGCTCAGTTGGGTGTCCAGAAGGTCCGCTCGACTGTGCAAAGGCCTGGGACGAAGGAGGTGGTTGCGGGTCTCCGAGGGAGGTACCCCTAGTAATTTTATCACTACCAGATACTTTATAAGGTGCACCAGAGCCTTTTCTCCCTCCTCCTAATATCTCCTGCTGTTGCTGCCCCCGCATCTGTGCCTGTTGCTCTTGTTTCTGCTGGTATATATAGTCCTTTGATTGTAGTTTGGGTGAGGTGGAAGCACGCTTTGCCTCACGAACACTCCCGGGAGCCGGTTTCGAAAGCCTAGAGGAAGAAGAACTTGCAGATCCTGCTTTGGCAGCCCGTGTTTCTCCCTTTGTACGCACATTTGTTCTCTCCTCTAACCGCTGGTTTGCTTGCTCTGCAGCCGCCCCCCGGGAGGAAGAACCTGTAGATCTAGAGTTTATTGCTTGTGCCTCTCCCTCCACGGGCACATCTGTTCTCTCTCCTAAGTGATGATCTGCTAGTCCCTCCCTTGTTGATTCATCCTCTTCGACCGCTACGAAAGAAGTCCATTTGCTGGCAAGCCCAAATTCAACACCGACCCTCGCCCCCTCTTTCGCGATGAGTTCAGCGTGCTTTATTGGCTCTTCTGTCCTATCGTAGATACCTTCAAGGTATGAAAGTCTACCCTCTTCGAGATCTTGGAGGAGCTTGCGTCCGGCGAGTTGATAAAGACCCAGTGATGCCCCTGTGGAAGTGATCTCTTGAACGGGAATTTCGGTTTCAAGTGGATGGGTGGTGTTAGAGTTAGCGACGTGTGCGGAGCCCCTGAGGAATACCTTTTCTGGTCGATCGCCGTTCGATATTAAAAAGTAGACGGTTGTTCGGGAATATGAGAACAGCGCCGGGACAATCGTGGGTGCTTGGACAACCTCCGGCAACGTGAGTGCGAGTGCGCTACTAGGCAGAACCAAGGGGGTATTGTCTGGGTCACAGTTTAGGTCAAAGAGGGAAATCGGAGCAACGGTTCTCGGAGCAGGAGTGGTCAGAGTCGCAAGTCGCTTTTCAGGCTTTCCCGCCCAGTCTATGTCCCAGTCATTGACATGAGGAGTCAATGCTGCCTTCAACATGCGCATGACCTTCTTCTGGAGATTGCCAGCGATGTTGACAATCTGCGAATACCCCCTTCCAGCTCGAGAGATCCCCTCCACGAGACTGTGTGAGACAGTATCTCCAACACCGAGCGAGAAGAAGCGTACGCTCCCGTCCTTGGAAGACTCGCCGATAAATCGAAACATGCCTTCCGCGTCCCAGACTTCCCCGTCAGTAAGGATAAGGATTTCAGTCCTCATCCCCGATCGCCGCGTCTTTATAGTGTCTATCACAGCTGAAAGTATCTCGGTTCCACCCATGTTGGAATCCATCCCCACAACATGACCCTTCGCCATGTTCAGTGACGCCTCAGAGTATACCTGCGATTGAGGCCAAAGGAATGAATGGTGAGATCCAAACGAACAGATATTGAAGTACAAGCCCATCGGTAGCGAGGCGAGGAAAAGCTGAAGAGCGGATCGGACCGTGGCAATTTTATCAACCATTGACCCTGACCGGTCAACAACGAATATCACTTCATGCCCTTGCGGAGGGAGGGCGAACCTCGGAGCTATGGTGACCATAAGTGTAGACGTGTCTTTGAGGGTTGGATGAGGAGCGAGGAATGCTCTTGGTTGGCTGATATTGTTGGTGCTGACCAGGAGAGAGAAATCCTTGTCGAGACTTGTGAGAGACCGAGAAGCAATGGCAAGAGTTGCATGCGCCTTCATAGGATCGAAGAGCGCATCGTCAGAGATAGAATGGGATCCAAGGCCGATGGAAATTGGGTGACTGGGAGAAGTGACACCCCTGATTGGCCCACTCATGGTTGCTGTGACGGAGAGGGAAAGCCCAGCACCCTCCGCACTACCAATATCCAGAATATTTCTTGAGAATGTATTCCAGCAAGTCCGCCATGGAGCCCCGAAAATCAAGCCTGTGGTTTGGGGCCTAGTTCCGTACTTGGGAGCAATGATGGTGGGAATGACTAGTTTGACTCCATCGACCTCAATGTCTTGCTTCAATTCGTGCACATACTTGATGACCACCACCACTGAATTATCCGCTGGAATGTTTCCGACGCTGGTTGTAAATACCTCACTAGTGTCCTGGGAAAACAAGGCAGTGACTTTTCCAGCGGACTTAGTAGCTTCGTAGATAGCCTTCGCCTCGGCCCTCTCCTTAACTACTCCCCTAATTATCTTCTCCCCAACCAAAGCTTGGAAATCAGTGACAGAGGAGGATTCGTAGAGAGGGAAAGTATAGTGGGCTTCAGAGATATCCCTAGTTGACGAATTGTTATACACCTGGGTGAGTGTATGGGAGACGGTGAGATCCACAATGTGAGACTTTAGTGTAGTCGAAACGAGTGGAAGGGATTGCAGGCAGCCACTATCGGCATAGGTAACTCTAGTAGCCATGGCGGCGATGACCAGTGTGGTCTTAGATGTGTGTTTGTTTAGGAGAAGGAAGGGGAATCCAGGAGGGGATTGAAGGGGGGTTCTTATAGAATCCTTTGGAGCTAAAGGTGGCCACGGGGTAGAATAATTGATGCAAACCATTAAAATAAAATAAAAGTTATATCATGGATCAGATTGGCGGATAACTTCGGGCACTATAAAGGCATCACACACAGTAGGCTTGAATCTGGCGCTCGTGGACCCAAGGGCGATACCTCAAAATGGTTTGCCGGCGCTTGTACCGGCTGGCGCATGCCTGTCTACCAGTCGGGAAACCTGGTAGATATGGTTTTAAGGCCTACAGTTAACACTGCTCGGGTAATGATCGGTGCAGCTGTATGGCGGTATCAAACATAAGAACAAAAGTGCAGAAACAAAAAATCCGTGTAGCACACAGTACAAAGTACAGTACTTGTCCCACAGGCAAGGATTAGCAAAATATATGGCAGAAAAACCCATTCATATCACAAATTCACCACTCGTATTCCCGGATACTTCCCGCCTGGGACAAGTGCCCTTCAAATCCAGCGTCCGCTGCCTCAAGGCAGACACTTGACAATGCCTTACCGGCGCTTGTAGCGGCTGGAACAGGCGTGTCTATCAGCTCGGAAGCTCGGTGGTTTTAGTTTTAAGGCCCACAGTTTACACCAATAACCGAATGCGGTTAACTTATCACAATACAAGTATTATAACACATGACTTTAGCACTGACAAAAGTCCGGAGGCACAAAACATGTGGCAGGCGCAGTGCCCCCTACGCACTCCAGTACAACGAATTCCCAGGCATCAGCGACCTAGTCTCTAGGCTCTAGGCTCTAACTTAGAGTGCAACAGAAAAACAAGGCGTGAGCAAAGGACAAGATACCCGAGTTAGTTATAACACCTAGCCGGGACTACCGTATCTTAACACCCACCTTGGTTCGTGGGACTGAGTGTGGGTTCAGGTTCCACTCTTATCACTCGCTTCTTGGTTCTCTATAATCTAATTTTCATTCCTATTCGGCCCTGCGATGGTTTACATTCCTGTCGTACTGTAGGTAGGTAGGCACAGGGTACTTGTACAGCTCAAACTGCAAGGAAAAGCGGGGGAGGGGGGCGGGTATCAATCAATATTAGCCATTGACAAGGATCTTTCCGTGGAGTGAGACCACTTTGAGTGACATTCGTGCTACATGGCTGCGGGGACAATGCGCTACGGTACCACTACCATAATCAATTTCAAATAGGTAGGACGCAAAAGCTACTCAAGAACAAACATCTATTAACTACTGCTACTCTCTGAGATTCGGGTAACTTATTCCCACCCCCGGATATTCCCAGAGCCACAAACAAGCTTGTGCTGCCAGGTTATTTTCTCTCCCAAGTTACCTGGCATAGATGTTGAGTAAAACATAAAAGGCCCTGCCAAATTGGCACATCGAGTCAGCTGACTAACAAGAAACCCCTCCGAGATATGATGGCTAAATACTATACTAGGCTTAAACGACAGTTAGGTATTGTACATGAAGAGGAAATCCAAAGAACCAAGGAAAATCACACCGAAAGAAAGGAAAGAGAAAAAAACAGTAAGTCTGCATATTCCAGCAGGCACTATCAGAAAAAACATGATACATGATCATACTTCATTGCCGATTTTTAGTTCTTTATGTTTTGTGAACTGTGGGGTGTCATGACAGCCATAAGCCTTTTTTAATATCTTCCCCGGCGGGTACGTCCTCCGCTGGTGGGTCCGATACTAATCAGACTCATTTCTTGGCTTAGAAGATAGTCCTCCCTGCTCATGCCGGCTGTGTCGATTGGGATTTTTGCGGGAAGAGGTGGGGCTGGTTGGCGCTGGTGGGATCTACCCCCTCTTGGCTGGTCTGAATTGTAGCCATACTTGTCATGGCCCTTGGCTGGGACAAGGGCTCGGGAGTCCCTATCCCTCTCCATCTGCCGCTCCCTTTCGCTCTCCGGGTTATACATAACCATTGCGCCAGGCCCAATTGAATACCTGTCACGGGAGCTGCCATTGTTGCGACTGTTACTGGGAAGGATAGCCATACTCTGGGAATTCCTGAGCCTCTTTTGGAGCTTGGCCCTCTCCCGCTCCTTTTGGCCCCGATCAGGCTGGGGAGAGGGACCTCGAATACTAACCTTCTTAGGAAGTGGTGGGGGTACAGGGCCGGTGAGGGCTAATCTTTCTCCCCTCCTTGGTGGCTGAGGGCTTGGACTCCTCTGTCTTCCGGTGCTGTGGCGACGATACTCGGCCGGAACGGGTGGAGGCGGGCGTGGGCTTCTACCCCCTCGCCTCTCGGGCTCGGGGGCAAAGCTCTCAGGTGGCAGAACGTCGGTACCATCCAAAACCCTGTTAGTCCCGGGAAGAATCATCTTACTTGGCAACTTCCCTCTCTTGGATTCTGTATTCCACCTTCTGGCAGCTGCTTCCGCTTCTTGAGGAGTGTTATAGGTGGGACCTGGGCCGTTGATCGCCGCCTCTAGGGAAGCGCTAGGACCCGGGTTGATCAGATCGAAAGAATCGGGCGAAAAAGGAAGCCCCTCGAATACTGGCTCAGCCGGGGGCACCGGCTTCCGCTCAGGTGCAACCATAACCAGGGTAGAGTTCCGTCTGACCGAGCTTGCAGTCGCTCCAACCGCAGGCACCACATCATCCCGCTCTCCGTGGATGGGCATGGGCTTAACCATAGGCGCAGACCTCTGCTCACGACTCTTTTTCACCGTCACCGGCCGACCGACCACTTGATCTTCGGGGAGCAACTGCGGCTGATAGAGCTGCACATCTTGAACTTCTTCTACCTGAGGCCTGTGGTAGTTCTGACTAGATCTATGCTGGATCACCCGCGAGTGGGACTGAGGGCCCTCTATTTGTAGTGGCCCACTAGACATGTCCGCAAAGCCCAACCCCCTCTCGGCCTCGATTCTTCCAGACATTTGCTCTGCAACAAATGGGTCAATGCCGGGTACAAGACTGGGAGGAATTGGCATCCCGTTCCTAGTAGGCGATGGTTCGATTCCAATAGAAGGCCCTCGCGCTTCGAGGGCGCGAGCGTTCATGTTACTAGATGATCGTCGATGAGCGAGTTGCGTAGAAAGCTCATAGCTCGGGAGCCCAAGATCCTCCTCTTCCTTCGTCTTCGGCTTGTGGTTCCCCCAATTCGGCTCATCGAAACGCATTGGAGCAGGGCTGTGCCCGTGAGGCGGGGGAGGTGGAGGTGGGGCATCATCTTCACCTCTGAAGTCCTCAAAGGAGCTTACCGGGGTGGATCCATATGAGAGCCCAGGATTCTCATCCTGGTAGGTAAGCGGACGCTCCTGTCGCAGATGGGCTGTTGAAGCGACTGCATTTGGAGAATAAGGGTATTCGTCGTAGTCATCTTGTCCACGGTAACGAGTCTGAGGTCCGGGATAAGAACCACCATATTGATCCTGAGCTGGAAACCGCGGATCATAGCTATTACTTCTATGCATCTCACGCTCGCGGGGATCTGGGCTATGTGATTGCTGTTGTTGTTGTTGCTGCTGCTGCTGCTGCTGATGGTATTGCCAATCTGGGACGCTCTGGTAATGCTTCAATTGATGTTGCGATTTGTGCCTTTTGTGAATGGCTTGTTGGTGAAGATGCGGGGGGTTAGGCGAGTGATGGCCAGGTGACGTATCATAATGCCTTCGGTGGGCAGGTGGAGGTGGGGGAGGAGGTTGTCCATGAGGGCCACCATCTTCTTCAAATCTGCCAAACAGGTCTCCTCCAGGAATATGACTATCCCCATAGGGATCGTAAATGCCTGTAGCGACTGGCGAAGGATCAGGTGCCATAGCCAAGGTCCTGGACGATCCTCTGGGAATCCGATGTTGAGGATACTGGGGCTCAGGATATGGATGTTGGTTGTGAGGTTGGTTATTCTCGTACCCGGGGTGATAGGAATGCCTCGACCGTCTAGTCCGCTTCTCTGGGACAGGCACTGGCTGGCTGACGTCCTCCTTCGAAGACCGGGTAGGATCCGATGGTAAAGGCCGTCTCTTTACAGTTCGATCCTTGGAACTGACCATCTCTCTCGCGCCTCCAACCTTTCTCGGGGCCTCCTTCTCTCTTTCCCGTTCCTTCTCCCTCCCTCCCAAATCCTGCTCCAATCTTTTCTCCCCAGCTGGCGGTGTTTCCTTTGGCCTCATATCCCAAAAGGTGAGTTCAACCAAGATCTCCCCAGCGTATTTCTCCTTACATTTCAATCCTCTCCAACCATCGTCGGTTCCGCCTCCCTTAACCAAAATTTTATCCAACTTCAGAGTGGTCTCGCCTATAAGATCGGTTTTCTTATCGTCATTAAAAACAGTGATCTTCAGAGACTTGTAGTCTGGGGAATTCCGCACTGGAAAACGAAGTTCCTTATCCCTATAGTAGGTTAGAAGCTAGATTAAACATGGCGTTTCCAACACCACCACCACCGAGGAAAAATCCTACCATCGGGGTGTTTGGCCCCCGCGAACATCCGCATCTGTTCGTTTTGCCTCCTTCCCAAGACGGGCTACAACGTAGGGATCTTGCTTTCCAATTTTCTTCCTGTTGGGGAGATTTTTCTGTAAAAGTTAGCAACCATCAACCAGATCAATATCGCGACAAGGGGCAGTTCCTAGGAGATTGAAGAAAAACTCACAGCCTTATCCAAGACAACAATCAGAGTTCCAATAACCGGTCCATCTACCGAAAGATCAGACCAAATCCCTGCGGGATGTGCTTCTTTGATTCCTGCCCTAGGCATCGTGGGTTGGATTTCTGCGATTCCAATACCCCGACGATTCGTCGGTAAGAACAAAATCCGCACAACCACAGTCTAAGGGGCGAAGAACAAACAAACTTGTTTAACAACTAAGCTCGCGAGAATATGACGGTAGTGTAGCAGTAAATTTTAGAGCGATAGTAGTAGCGTGGGAGAAGGCAAGAGAAAATTGCAAGAGGGAGGAAGATACTGGCCCTACGGACCTCCGGAAATTCAACTGGCTGGATAGCAGAAACAATTTGCCAAGTGCAGGACCTCCGCACGAATCGTTTCTCGCAGTGGGAGTTCCAGCAACAAGGGGATATGAGGTTGAGATTAATTGGCTGTAGGGGGGGGAAAGGGGGAAGCAACAGGGAGAGGCAGCGGACAGGCTAGATGATAGGTCCAAGGAATCAGGTACGCAGGAAAGCGGGTCCAGTGGTTGGGGGAGCTGTTTTGGAGGAGAAAATGCGTGGCGCAGGGATTGAGGGAGGCTGGTTTCGTTGCCGCCGGCAACGGTGATCCCAGTGCTCAATCCAGCCTCCGGAAAATTTGGTGTTGAACAGTTGAAATGATACCGGCAGCCCTCGCAGAAAAGGACTGCCCCGCTTAGCTAATAAATATTATGTTCCTAGCTCCAGTCTCTTCAGCCCAGCCGCTCGATAGACTTGTGAAGGGAGAAATGTACGCTAAACAGACGTTCAACCAGGTACATATCATAATCCATCCGCTTATCGCTTATCTCCCCGCTGGTGGTGGGGGGGGGTAAGTGTATTATATGTGGAGGGGGTTTATTCACCAAGAATCCTGATATGATACGAGTACCAGAAACCAACGCTCCTTCCCATCTCGAGGAAAGCGGGCACAATGCACAAGCTTTTTATCTCCTGACGGTAGACCACATTTCCCACTCACACTTTGCCGTTGATGGTAAGGGCAGTACCGGTACTCGAGTACGGTAACAAGGCTTCGCCCCACTCAGACCAAGCCGCAAGCTCCAAAGCCACGGAAGCTACGAGTCTGGTGTGGTGCATCAGCAAAAATCTGTCAAAACTCCCCTGCCAATTGGTTGCCAGGGCTACGAGGGTAACGCGAAACGCGCAATCCACGCAGATCGATCTTCGGAAATTAAAAAAATATGTTTCTATTTCAATCCAGGGTGGGTACGAGTATCCATGGCAACCAACCACGTTCAACCTCGTCCCTGATTCCACCCGAACCGCAGAACCCTCCAAGCCAAATCAACCTCCTCATTCCTACTTAATGGCTCCACCGCATTTGTCATAGGATTCGGCCTTGGAAGAAATAATGGCTGCCCCAGAATCTACTCATAGTACGGTATGATGCCATGGAATCGTAAGCTAGCTTAGAACAAATCTTTAGGATCAGATTTGAGCAGGACGCCATGCCGTACCGGTACTACTCTGGTAAGCCACAACCCGAAGATTCCCTCTTTCGTGGGTATCATACATACTGTAACATGACATAAAACCAATGGCTGGGCTTTTTTTTTTTGCAACCCGAGTCTAGGAAAGTAGGAGCTCCCCCAATGGCACAGCATTTCTCTTTCTTTCCTCACTCAAAAGTCGGCGAAGGTGCGGTGCAGTAGGAAAAATTTCCCAACCCCAATCCTGTCCCACAAACATCTCCCTATTTTATGCGCCCACCACCTACCATCAGCAGATACAGCACTGCACAGTACAAATCTCAGAAGCGCAATCATGCAACTTCTACCCAATATGGATTCAAACATCACCCATCCCTTACTGTACATGCTATACTTGAGTAGCGAGATCATGATTAAAAACCCTCACTTAAATCCACCCCCTCACCGACATCGTTGGGGACGTGTGTTCCCGTATTGGCAAACAAAAAAAACAAACTTCACCTACCGTGCTCTTCCTCCTCCGTACCGTACCCGTGCCGAATTGCGGGTAAATACAGCACTCAACACGCGCATGAGCAGTAAATAACAGTCAGGAGCCCCGATGCGCTTCTATGGAGTGATTCCACCCACTCGCCGACCAAACAACAAGGCTTCCTCCATAGGCGCCATATGTAGAACCACCTACTGCGGCCCAGCCCAAAACGCTCGAACCACAGTACCACAGCCAAAATACGACTCCCGCACTCGGAATACCGGTATAGTATTACAGTATACTGTACCACGGATAGATGTTTCCCTCGAAGGAGGAGCAATCACCACCCTTCGAGTCCGCGAAAGCCTCACGAATCAAGCTATAATACCTTACGCGTCCGCAACACGGTACCACGTTCGTCCAACTCGGATTCCTTCCTTCCTTCCTTCCTTCCTTCCATCCTTCCTCCTGGCCGCATGGCATAAAATAGCAAAGCAAACTCTATTGCGCCGATACGATAACTGCCTTGCCTACTAGAGCACCATGCGGCGGAGGGGGGGGGTAATAGCCGCGTGGCACCTCGACATTTCCCATTTCTAAGCCCACCCACGCTTTGTCATCATTCCGCTCAGTGCTCGTGCAACCTTATCGATCAAACCACCTCACGAGTGAGATTCAATGATCTGATAGCTAAATGCTTAGGCACGGTGTGTGTGTGCATTCGGCATACGGTAACTGCGGACACTACTGCAGTGTAAGGCCAGCTATCGTACTCGTAGATGCCTGATAGGGGGGGGAAATGGTATCATCATGGATGCGGTTCACATGTATGATACCCCTAACCCGGTGCCGCGTACTCTTGTTGGTGATGATGATACGAGTACCATGCGGCTCAGCTAGTTCATCTGCCTTGGGGAAAAGAGAAACCGTTTATGGAAGGAGTTGCGCACGGACTACTTTTATGCTCCAAGATAATACTTACGGTAGTTAGCGGGACTCCGAACCGTACAGTGGTCTATCGTGATATCCCGGTATTGCTACCAAACCTGGCCCATTCATCCACCGGAAGTAGTGTAAGCCGAACGATTTTGAATGATGGACTGCCTTCGGTAGCGAATTAGTCCGGCCCGTCAACGAGGGCAACCCACACAGCCCCAAAATACCATAATCAAGAGTCGTTCAAGTCATCTTGGACTTTCACTCATGTCCTTAATAACCAGCCATCGCTCTCGTCCCCCCAATCAACCGCAATGCAGGATTTCCATTATGGTGCTAAACAAGGGCCGGAAGGGGCAATAGAGATCACGGGGCACATTGTATCCGGTCCAGCGAGTTCAAGAGAGCTGCTAAATTGATGAGGGCACCTTTTTTTTAAGTCGATGAAGGTACTGTAAATAAGTGATAGAACATTACTGTCAGTTCTCATCCTCCTCCTGCTGTATCTCAAACCAAGTTTTTCCCATCACATAGAAATGACCCTCCTTGTCCCAATGTACTGCTTCATTAGGCGGCGGTCCGTTACCCAAAGCCTTCCTTCCTTCCTTCCTTCCCCTAGTTTGCCGAGAGAATCGTTCTGCTTGAGTCGGTGCATGTTCTTATATAGGGAGAGAGACTGTATAGCCTAATAATAATAATAATAAAGAGGGGGAACCCCACACTCCAGGCATATGTCTGAATCTCGCCTACCAAATACCCCCCCCCCCCTTTTTTCGCAGTTCTTTGTGAGAATGCAAGTGTTCTGCCAATGGTCCATGTGCTCGGGAGTGTTCGGCTGCGGGAATGGGGGCCGGGTGGCTTACGACTAATTTGTGGTGACAAATACTCATTTACATTCATCGTGTGTCACTCGTTCCTCCTGTGTGTGTGTTTATCAAATTTATTATAAGGAGACACCGCCAATCCAGGCATATGGCCACCAAAAACTAAACAAAAACTAAACAAAACTAAACTAAATAAAACAAAACAAAACAGAACAGAACAAAAATAAACAACTAAATCCAACACAATCTATTCTACCCCAACCCAGCCATCATCAGCCAGCAGGTAATCCCCTGTTCATGCCCCAAACAAATCCTCCATCCTCCTGAAGAATAGATCCCAAGCAGCAGTCCTCAAATGTTGGACCACCCCGCCTGTACAAAAACCACCCTTCTGGCATATAGGGCAAACCCCAATCCCACTTCTTCTCCTACTTGAGCCAAGGCCCACCCATATCATCAAAGTGTTGGTCCGCTCTGTTGGCAGCGTCCTGTACTGAGATCCGATATCCTGCCACAAAAGGGTTGTCGAGATCTCAGCGTATTGGGGTTGGTCATTGGAGTGTGTTCAGGACCAAACTATCTTATAGCACGCATCACACATGATCCTGAGTATCTGGTTCACCTGCCTGTACCAAAAAATATGCTTCTGGGGAAGCTGAACGATCGTAAGACAGCAAGTCAGTAGATTGCAAGTGTCAATCCTGCATCTATTGCATGGCATTCTAATAACCTTGCAAGCCACACCATCCGGGTTCAGTTGGTATACAGTGTTCTGGAAAGGATTACTGCCCATGACGAGCATATTATCCAAAAAGCGACCTTCTCTTGAGATGCCCAGGCCTAGGAACCAGTGCACACACCACCATTTTATCCATCGACCTAACGCATGGTCATCGCAGATGTTGCCAGTCGGTTGACCATCAGCATACTGCGAGAGCCCTCTCAGGTTTGTCAGACTTCATCTAGAAGGTTGAGTATAGTAGTAGTGTTCTTCTTGCACATGCCACTGCTTCCACTTATCGATATACCATTGGCGGCCTATAGCTGCTGCCCTCTGTTCAAAGTCCGGTAGACCATCAGCCACCAAACCATCCTTCGAAGCCATGACCGCTGCAATGTCTGCTATTTCATTCCCAGCAATGCCAGCGTGTCCAGAAGACCAGCCAAACACGACCTCCTTAACACCATTCAGCACAGAGGCAAATATCTCATGCACAGAACTATGTTCCCTGTCAGGGTACATTAACCGAATCATCTGGATAGGGGTGATGGAGTCTGAAAAAATACAACCTGTCGAATGCCCTCCTAACATAGTTGTCAAAGCGTCCATCATATCATGGCCAGTTCACATTCAACAATCAACCAGTGCTTGGGCAGTCGAAATCCCACTGCATATTAGAAGTGTGCGTGCAGATATACAATGGGACTCGCATCTGCCCAGTCCTTGTTCTTGGTGCCGTCCATGTAAAATATAACCCTGGAGGTATTACCAGTCGCCTGGAAGAAAGTCTTGTCAAGTGCTTCTATGGCAGAGTACTGATTTAACTGAATATCGCACAGAGGTCTCCATGGCAGCATCTCATCAGATCACATCCTGAAGTCAATCATCCTTTCATTACCCCACCTCCTGCGGATGGAGCTGAACCATGGAAGATTGCTACCATACTGGTAGCTGATCATTGGCAGGTAATATCTTCGTCAGAGGTATCATTGCCTCACTGCAAGAGGGGCTACCCCAAACTCGGCAGAAAGAATATTGTTGGCCGTCTTTAGAGGCACACAAAACATGCTTCAGAGGCAGACATTAACATGAACCTGTATCGTCCTCAGCTTCCGCTTATCATCAATAAACTCCATGCCATAGCAGATTGTAGCGAGAAACACTACCGAAACCATCCAGCTCACTTCTCATGCCCCTAAACGACCGATGCTTCTATATCTCCTCTCAACTGCTCTGATCCTCTGGCGCATACCCAGCACCTGCTCAGCCCAGTAATGCACATGAGATGCAAAACCATTAGATACATCAAAACGAAAACCCAATACCCTCAAATCTTCCACTAGTTCTCGTTCTTCCCCATCCAGCTTCAGTCCGCCCCATCCACCCCCAAGCCAAATCCATCATAACTTAATCGTACTGAAGCCTATATTATGGCCACTCACTACACGCTTCATATTAGCAAATAGCTCTCATAAGACCCCAGTTCACATCGCTTGGCTCTCTGCCACCACCACAACCATACTATTGTCAACAAAGGACAAGACCACCAGCTGAATCAAGGGGGAATATCAGAGCCAGGTTCAAAAATATCTGAGATGTATATCCCAAAAAGTAATGGAGACAGGTTGAAGCCCTGAGGAACCCCCATGTTAACATACAATCCCTGGGATGTTTTTCCATTAAACTGAAATTTAAGCAAACGCTGTCTAGCCCACCTCCTAACCCATGCCACAAGATTGTAAGGGTATTCTCAGGCTGACATGATATCACTCAGCATATGGACGTCTATGTTGTCAAAGCTGCCCTCAACATCGATGGAGAGAATTGCCCTATGGAGTCCCTTATTGGCTTCTAGGAACTCATACACCAAGGATATCCAGTCGTGTACACACTTTCTCTTCTGTGCTCCGAATTGCCCTGAGCCTAGTTCCACTTCGCTGGCAATCTATTCGAGAATAACTCGTTCTGCTATTTTAGCCATGACCGGAAGTAGGTGAATCATCCGCCATGCCTTAACCACCAGATAGTCTGGCTTCTCAGTCTTCGGAATCAGGACAACTTCTCCCGTGTTCCAGTCCACAATGTCATGTCAGAGACCATAGTTTAACAAGCATAGCACGGTCTCAGGCATCTGTCAATACCACATGCAAAGCATCGGATATCCCATGTAGCATACACAGGGCATAGTATTCCTCTGGCCTTGTTGCAGGATGCTCTTGATATCATCCACCCGGTCAATGTCGATCTCCTCGGCAGACCAGTCCCCTCTTTTCCCTCTTTCCCCTGGCTTTAGTTGAGCTGCAACCAAGTTACTTACTTCTTCGTGAATGACAGTCATGCTCCCATCACCCTTCTTCATCACCAGCAGGGAACACCACTGCTCGACCTAGTCAATCATCCTGAAAATTGCAGGATTGCCAGCATTTTGTAGTGTGTTCCTCACCCTCTTGGCATGTCTTCTTTGGATGGTACAGTGGTAGACAGACCTCACCAGGTTGTACACTTCCCGGTTAGCCAGATCCTTTTTGCCTCCCAGCCTCATCTGCCTCAAGTCTCTCCTCTGTCTCTCAAGATCGGCATCCTAGAAGTTTTATTATTATTGGTCTAAGTACTGTGATCTAGGTAGATCGTTGACGACACCCCTCAAGATACCCTATATATTCTTGTCTTGGACAGTGCATAGTTCATCAAGCTGTCGGCCTAGTGCAGCCATGCCTAACTTCTTTTATGCCTGTCCATAGCCACTCATATCTCCTGGTGGCTCAGCTCTTAGTCTCAAGAGGATAGCGGAGTATTCCAACCCCGCATCTTGGTAGCTGACCAGAATCGGCACCCTCGACAAACATAGGTATATTGTCAAAATCTTGTGAAAAGTTGGACGATCCATGACGTTGACCAGCAGGCGATTGTCTTTCATTCAGGCATCGAACCATCATCCCAGGGTGTTGGTCGTTCTACACCAATTGCTATGACAACTATTGAAGTCACAGACAACCATGTCGCTCTGGGCCAAACCGTGCATGAAAAACAAAAGTCTCTCCCGACAGATGTTGGGCTGAATATACACCCCACTCAAAGTAAACATCTGTTCCCCATACATGTAACCAATTGACACACTACACTCCCTATATGCCACAATAGTAAACAAACTCATGCAACCAGTGCGAACCTGTCACAAATCGTGACTTTGAAAGAATGGTTTCACAGGACTAATAGTTATTAGTCATCAGTATATTTCACACTATAAGATCAGTTGACTTATAGTTCTCACATGATTCGCAATTGCGTATGATTATTATATTTTGTTGATTGGTAACTCACAATTGTGAGTCACAAATGATCTAATGACTTTCGCGTGTGACTCTATTCGGAGTCACAAGTTTCACTCATGTGAGCGCTTTACTCACATGATTAGTTTTATGATTTATTATTCGTTAAAGCATGTTGCGGGTGATTCAAATAAGGAGAGTCACCAGGGTTAGGGTTGTGGGAAGAGTTTCTACATAAAGGAGATTGGATTACGATAGTTAGAGCTCTTCACGCAACCATCTAAGTACTTTCTTTAAGATTACTTCTGGTTATAAATTAAATATTATTACATTCTTTACCCTCAGATGTATCATCATATCTAAGATATAAGTTTCAATCGATATTAAGTTATATATACATCTTCGCTAATAAAATAGCGGATAGGATAAAGAAGAGTGATAAGAAGGCGCTACGAAGATATTGAAGATCATGTTAATCTTAATTAAGAACACAAGTAGGTCGTTACTTATTGTTCACCAACCCCTCTAGCTGAGATTGCTCCAGAACCCAAACCTTAACATTACTCCCTTCAACAAAAGAAAACAAAACTCTACCACTATCATCACTATTTACTGGCTTCTGATCGTACTTTGGTAGGTCCTAAACAAAAAAAACATCAACAAAAGAAAAAATCCCTATCACAAGAGAAGAATTCCCAGCACCGTCCCCTATATTTATCGACATAGCGGAAAAACGCATTACACGGACGAACAGGAAGAACAGGAAAGATTGGGGTCAGAGAAGGTCCTCCGAAGAATGCTCTTGGTGGCAGGAGCAGCTGCATGTTCACTGGAGAAGGCCTGTTCCTTGTCTTTCTACTCCCAGAGGAGTGCTTTATTGGCAGTGTTTACCACCATCTCGCCCAACAGAGTTGGACAGCATCGATGACAGGAGCGAACGTTAGCCCTGTTCCTGTCTTGGTCAGTGATACCAGAGACAGCACGAGTATCCCCAGCAATGGGCGATCCCTGGGCAGGGGGAAGATGGGCTTTGAGTATGGCACGAAGTATAGGGCACCTCTCATAACCTGTAAAGTGTCCGCTCGATTCGCACAAAAGGCAGAGGTAGACCATGTGTTGGCAAGACTCTCCTTGCTCACTGGAGCAGTTCAAAGTTTGGCAGAGATATTGGGGACTCTTGTAGCTCCCTCAACAGAGACGGCAGCATGGTAGGGCAGTACACATTGTGGATATGTAGCTGAGCATTAGACAATTGTTGCATACCTGGGCAGGGCGATGGTCCGTCCACAATTGGACTGCACGGTTCCTACCCCTCAAGTACAACTTACCAGCTCTCAATGCATTTTTAACAGTTGTTCACCTCTCCAGGGTGAATCAGACCTGGCATGATATTGCCATGGCTTGCCTCATCACGTGGATTGATCCAAGGATGTTAGGCCATCTGTCAGCGAAGACACCAGGATTCAATCACTTGAGGTCAGTCCTCAACCCATCATACACCCTGTCATTGACCCAGTCCTCAACATGCCAAATACTACCCCTCCCAGTATCAGCCAAGGGGAAGCCTATCACTAACTCCTTGATTTTAGCAGCATCCTTGACAAGGGTAAAATCAGGGAGGGCAAGATCCCGAACAAGCACCATGTGGCACTGTTCCAGCAATAGCTCAAGCTGTGCAAAGCTGTGTTCTATAAGTGTTGCATAAATGCAAGCCATATCAGCCCTCAGTCTAGCCTCCTTCAGATAGAGGTGGCTCCCATTAATCTTCCCCTGGTTGGCAAAGAAGGAGTTGATCCAAGAGGGGATTGTCTCTGCCGAGCAGCCAGCCGGGAGTGCCACTGTCTTCTGCATGGCAAACCTCAAAGTGATGTGCCTCTGCCGTATGGTGATCGGTGATGGTGACAACAAGGGCGGGCAAGTATTCTTGGGTGCCAGGGTGGCAGAAGACACCTTAACAGTAGTTGTAGCTGGGCGGTGAGCATGGCAGCGAGCAACTTGAACCCAGAAACCTGTAGCACAGGCAGCTGGGCTGGCCATAGTTGTAGGATGGGAATGTGTCGGGACAGGGGAAGGGGGGGGAGGGTTGTTCCCTTTCAGGGCTTTCGCTTTTTGTTTTCCGACAGGGCCAGCTTTGGCTGTCACAGGGTGAGGTACTAGAAGGCGGGCCTCTGAGCCAGTCTTACAAGCAGTTATAGCGTGAGGGGAAAAAACACACTCACCTCTCCTCATTGTGTCAACTTGGGTCTCCAGGGCCTCAATCCACTATCTCTGTCTACTGAGCCTCTTTTCCAAAACAACCTTATCCCCCAACAGAAGACTCATTAGTACCTGCAGCGCTTCATATCCATCAGCTAAAGCCTGCACATCCCCAGCCACTTGTCTGAGGTTGTTGTAGTAAACCTCTCTTTTCCCTTAGAGAAAAGGTACCAGAATATTATTATCACTGCCAGACCCAACAGAGGATGACAGGGGGGAGGAACACCCTTCTGCTATGTCCTCAAGAGTGTCCATTATCTCAGCATTCACTGAACTAGCGGTTGGAAGGAGAACAACCAAATTCATGGGGGAGTCCTCTGGAGACGCAGAGTGTGCCATCTAGACGGTCACTGTATTCTTGTTTGTAGGTGCAGGTGAGGCTGCCAAGAGAGACAAAGGGTGTGCATCGTCATGTCCAACATAACGAACATGTGCTTGTAACACCAGAACTGGCTCAGCCAACCGTCGTCCACCAATCCCAGGAGACTGAGCGAAGCCAAAGCCAACCGCAGCGGGGAAGGAACTGTTCTCACTCGGCTGATATGTCTCATCCAAGTTGACGTCCAATCGAAACTTCTCCCCATACAACTGCTGCTCACCAGGAGACAGCGTATTCAAAAAAGAGAAGGGGAGTGTAGAGCCATAATTGGTTTCCACAGAAGGTTGAGGTTATGAAGTCACACCTACCAGTTTCACCAGGGACAGGGAGGGTGAAGAAGCACCTGTTGAGGGGGCCAGAGATGGCCAGGAGGGGGAGGGAACCAAGGGGTCCGACACAAGGGGGGGAAGGGCACTCCTGAAGCCGGTCAACTGGCAGGCAAAAGTAAATCGGGAGAGAGAGAATTCCTGAGAGGAGCCCTCTGGGGTATGGAAACGGGTATAGAAACCCATCTTGGTATTGCGGTCAAACCGACACACCAAAGCACAACCACGAGTGAGAAGAGCACCCTGAATGGGAGTCTCTACCTCACCAAACGAACATAGTCCAAGCCTAGCCACAAGGCCCCTGAGCTCAGCGTTAAAGTTGTCGTTGCTGTTGGGGCAACCTGTGACGTGATGAAAGTTCAACCCGGAGTAATCTCTACCAGGAGCAGTATAGGTAAGTCAAATGGCAGGCCCAAGACCCCCCATTCACCAGATGGAGCAGTATGGAGGACAGAACGGGTCAGCCCAGGAAGGGGGGTGGAAGTGGGAGGTTGTGAAGCCATCCCAAGCACAGCACAATTCACCTGTAGGAAGGGCCAGGTGAGCCACCACAAACAAATAAACAAAACTTGTCAAACAAAATACACACAGTGAAGCCGATCGTGAACCCAACAGGCAAATCAAAACAAAGCTGTGTGTGATGTACAGTATGTGTGCCTGATGTGTGTGTGTGTGTGTGTGTGTGTGTGTGGGATGAGGGGGAAGAGTGAGGGCTTGACCATCGATTATGTGCACACGAGTAGGCTAATATCAATGATTACTCGTGCGATATTATATACAAAAGTCTTATGAACCGTCTTCAGTCAAGCGAACACAAACGGAGTTTTTTATTTATTCATTGGAGAACCGTAAGAAGAGAAGGAAATCGTTAGGAGAAGAAGAGCGGGGAGAAAGGGAGGCACTATGCAGAGAAGCAAACATAAGGAAATCATCGGAGTGAGTGTGGGAATGCATACGCGGTTTGCGCGTATGCCCTCCTGGAATAATAAGAAGTAACATAGCGTAGCATAACCATTCGTGCAATTAAAAAGATCAACCAAATGGCCCCCATGAGAGTGGCTTTAGAACTACATTATATCATTATACAACAAAAAGAGAAGAAGCGCGGGGATCAAGGAAACAGAGAATCCAAAGTTAATGCATTGGATAAATACTGGTTGACAAATACCTCTCGCAACTCGTCACTATCGTAGCTTTTACGGGCGCTAGGGTGTGGGCTATCGCCTACTCGTATCATACATACGGGATCTTGCCTGCTCGCTCACCCGTGCGTTCGAGCATTTTCCTAGTGTGAAAGACTTCCAGGGTAATTAAGTTACCCCTCAGTCCATCCGGGACTAGACGTTAGCATGTCGTATAAATACCGAGGCCGTGATCCACACTTGAGGGGCCTTAGAAGGTATAATAATACGCTAGTGACAGCCAGGAGCACATCGATAAAGTGTACTCTCTCCACAATAGTACTAGTATTATGGCCCATTTAGCAGCAGTGCGGGGGCAAATTTGAGGCTACAGTAAGGCTATACAATGAATGGGCTGGTTGCCCGTGCCCTGCGCTTGGGCCCCACCTCGAAGCTCAATACTCATTGCCCCCCCCCCCAAAAGGACCCAAACCATATCCCGAACTAGCCCCTCTTTCTCCTCTCGTAGCCCCAGCAAAGCACTTGTGGTGTGGAGCAAACATAGTATGGAACTGCATGCCGGAATTCTGTCACGATGGGTGAGTATTTGTGATTTGCAAAGATGATTTACTGTAGCTAGGACTATGGTCCCATAATGGTGCACTGTGGGCTTGATACATATGGAGTATGAGGCTACTACGTGCTCTGGGCTCGTTTGTCCCGGCAAGGACGGCTATACTTTGAGAGACTCCGAAGGACATGTCTCTGGTGAGAGCCGGTGTCTATGCTCTCTGTCATAACACTCCGCTCCGGCTCGCGCTTGATAACATCCCGAGCACACGACCCCACCCCATCCCCAGGCAACTCCGGCCAAACTCCACCCTTCGCCCGCCCCCTCCTGGGAAAAACTCCGATGAGTGTGATCAGGACTATCCGCCAGGGGTTAGCCACGAGCTATCATAGGGCCACTGTATAGTATCCCGTGGGGTGGAGACCGAGAAACAAAGAGGCACAGCTACAAATAACGATTAACATTGATGACTACATTAACTAGCACCACTAACGGGAAGAAACACCCCAAATCAGCACATCCCTCAACCACACATGACGTGACATGAGACTAACAGAAAATCAACGAAAGAAAGAAAGGAACCATAAATGCAACGCTGAAACGAACATTACCGCCCTTGTCTTGCCATACCAAAGCGAGTTGCAGGAAACGGCGGCAGACGGATGATAAATGAAAATGGATGGAGATGTCAGCGGTACTAAGTATCAGAGTAGAGGGAAATGAAAAGGACAGGGGAAGAAACACATTAGAGAGATGAGGCAACCTGAAGAAAGAAATAACTTAGGAGTATAACGAAAAAAACACACGAGTGAGAATCCATGCAGCGTCTAGACACAACATAACCGTAATACCAAAGTATAGTCGGGGGGAAAAAGGGGGAAAACAAAGTAAAAAGGATGAAAATGTCGAAAGCTATCCGGAGCCGAAGAAACAAATCAAAATAAAACGAGACAAGCCTAGGAAGGATAGCCCCAAAACAGCAAGAGACTCGTCATCAGGAAAGTCTAGTTCCCACTTCGCCCCCACCATTTCCCCGGCCCCGCAGAAAACAGCGACGTTTGCGTCGTTTCCGCGATTTTGACTTCACTGAAGCCCTTTTTATTCTTCCCTATCGCCGCCGCAGGTTCCGCCTGCTCCTCCTCTGCATCCGCTTCAACCCCCTCACCCTCCAACCCCCCCTCTCCACTAGAATCTCTCCTACTCAAACTTTGCAGGCTCCCGTCTACGAAGATAGTGTTGTCCAGGAGGTGTTGCGGCCATGGCATACTGGTTCCTGCTGCTGCTTCTGCAGTTGGTTCGTGTGCATGGTTAGCTTTTGTAGTTTTCCGACCTTTTCTTCTTTGGTATGATGCAGTGCAAAAAATATTTTTCATAAGAGGAGAGCGAGATTTATGTAAATGATGGTGGGTGGGATGGTTGCGCTTGGATTGGGTATTAGGTGCAGTCGATCTCCCACAGGAAAGATGGTTCGCCAATACCGTCATTGGTAAGGACATCTCATCTCTATACAAGGGAAAGTATTGGATGGGCAGATTGAGCCCGCAGGAAGGCAAGGCACTGGATGCCACATGGCACAAAGAGAATAACAGGAGGAGGGTATCGCAGGAACAGCCCCTGGGGAAAAAGGAAAAATCGTGAGAGCTAGATGACAATGCATGAAGATATGACGTGTTCCATCTTCCTTGACAGAACGAAATCTAGGAAAAGGAAAGATTTTTTTCTTCTTCTCTAAACAAGCGACACGGTAGTTTGACTTGCTTTTTTCCTCTTTTTCTATGCCCTTCATCTCCCGGCATGATTGCATCAAAGATGAGTAATAAAATACTGGCAAATAAGGTTGAACGGAGTAGAAAAAATGCCACGAATTGTTGCGGAAGGAGAGAAAAAATCGATAAAAGAAAAAAAAGGAAGGGGAAAAGGCACATGAGTTAAAACGTACGGAGGATATGAAGATGCTGTGGGTTACTCCGCGATATGTAAGAATATAACTGGTTTACTCACCCAGAAGATCTCCATTTCCGATCCCCCCTCTAACTGCTTCCTCTGCCACAATTCCTGCAGTCCACATTGGGTCGTCCTCGTCAAAACCACCATGAACAGCCCCAAGAGCACCAGTATAGCCATTATTTACTCTGGATCTATACACCAAAGCGGTCTCCAAACGGCTGATATACTGCGGCGTCTCTCTCTCATCCTCGGGCGGCTGCCAGCTGTTAACCTTCAGCTCCGTTGTTGCTGGCAACTTTCCACTGGTGTGATTTGAATAGCCATTAGGGAGCGATGGATTTTCCTTGTTGGGTTGAGAGTTTTCGTTTCCATTGGCTTGGAGATTGAAAACCTTGTCTGCCTCTTCGTCTTCGAAAAGGTCTTTTTCCACAGAGTTGTGACGCCAGCAGAATCCCATCCAGGCCCTCCAGACAGGATCCTTCCCCAGAATCCAGGGATTCCCAATGACGACTAGCCCTTGTTTTGCCCGTGTCATAGCCACACAAACTCTTCTGTTTTCAAAGATTACGCCCAGACCTCTTTCAAGGTCACCCTCTAGAAAACGCTCACGGGACCTAGTAGTGCAAATTATAACAAACCTATGTTCGCTACCTTGATAACTCTCAATAGGACCGACATTCACATCACGAAGGTTGTATGCTGGCGACCGGAGTGCTCTTCTTAGGCGCCGAATCTGCTCTCTGAACTGTGCCATGATAGCAACTTCATGGGGTGCAACGAGCCCAGACGAAACGAGATCTTTCGCGATATTGCAGGCAATTTTTATCTCGCGGAGGTTGTAAAATGAGACCCCTTCTTCATGCCATTCATCCATCCCTCCATTAAGGCAGAATTTCACGGGGATCCCTCTCCTACCCTTCCATCCAGACCACCCCTCTAGATAATTCGTATTTGATGCTTCAGGAACCAGAGTGTCATTGTAGAAGAGAGCGCTTGGTACAGCTAGAATTGCTGGGTGAGAACGGTAATTCCGAATTAGATTTGTGAACGGCGGACGGAGATACGGCTAAGCTATAATCAGTATCGTAAAAGTGAAGTCCATGGTTCACAAAACGCACCAGCAATGACTTCTTCCTCTCCAGAATTCTCTCCGCGCTCCACACCCGAGGGCTTTGTTCATAAGAATGTGTAAAGCTTTGCCTAGCCAATGGATGCTGACTGTAAAGCTCTCGTAAAAAAAGCCTCTCAAACAGACTCATATCAAGTTGTGGTACCCTGCTGACAGTTCTTGGTCCCTAAATTACCTTGTATTAGCAAGTTCTGGCTAGGCCTTATTGCCAAAAATCTCCCATTATCCGCTCACCAACTGCCTCTGATCACCCGCCATGACAAAAATTGGCTTATCAACGCTAGCTTCCTCCGGTGGGACTACAACAGAAACTGCAACTGCAACCTCCGGTTCGATACCTTGCGCCGCTTCATCCAGGAGCAGGGCTGTCCAATGGACATTCACGATCTGCCCTTTCTCCACCACTCCACTGGCCGTTGGGTCATTGCCATCGCTCTCATCTCCAATTCCCCTCAACGAATCAAAAACACTCTTCTCCCACCTTGCCAAATCCTTGTTAGTACACCTAGCCTCTACTAATATCTCTGCATCCCTTGTGGAACAGACAACCACCCTAAACCCCATGAGCCTTTTCCATTCCGGCAGTGAGAACATATCATTCGCTATGTAAGAATAAGGCAACAATTCAGAAGGCACTTCAGGAAAGGTTCTGGTGCTGGTCTGAAGACGAAACAAGACCCTAGGGTTCAGATACGGAACCAAGCGCAAGGCCAGGGTATCTGCTGCCTCCTGCGACGGCGCACAGAGGAGGATGTGATGCTTTGGATTGGAAGGTGTGAAGATGAGTTGCAATGCTAAGGAGGAATGGATGCACCCCAGTCAGCCTGCACTCCTTGTCCAATAAAAAGCACCATTATAACCGGGTGATGAAAACTCTGCCCATACCCACTTCCACAATAGTCTTCGTTTTTCCTGTTCCTGGAGGTCCCGAGATCAGGTATGGAACGTTCCCGTAGTTTTGCTGAAGAATGGTGTCAACCGCTTTCTGTAATGTCACTACCTTTAGCCTTCTTCCTCTGTTCCTCTACTTTCATATTTCCTTCGAAATAACCAGTCTAAGCCAAGGCGTGTCCGCTATGCTTTGCACCATCCACAACAAAATCGGATCATAGTACAATTCATCTACCAACACACAGATTCGCCCTGCTATAATACAGCCGTGGAAATAAACGCAAAGAAAACGGTTTGTGATCCCAGCCCAGCGAAAAGCTACTCTTACCTGCTGTTCATAGTTCAACTCCCCATCGAACCACCGCCGTTTAAAAATTCCCCTACTAAGCGTCGTCTGCCAGATCCCGTCTTCCTTCTCGGGGAACAGCATTCGCCTTACAAATACTCCGGGTCTGTTATTTGCCTCGGCTCCGTTAACCTTAGTGCCCTCAACCGGGTTCCCGGTTACCTCTTTGGAGCTAGCTCCCCTGAGCTCTACTCCCAAGTCCTCAATAGCTCTGGTAGCCCCAGTCCATTGTTTTTCCTGAACAACGAAACAAACATTGAAGCGTCCTGATTCGAGCACCAGATGATCCACCCTAAGAACGATGTATCCGACAGTTTTATCCATACCATAAATGCAGGCATCATACTGATATCCAGTGAAGGTACCCCCCATCCCCATGTAACCTGGTTGTCTGACTTGTCTAAGCTTTACTATATCTCCTAGTTGCACTGGAGGATTATTTTCCCGGATGCCTGGAATGGCAAGCCTATAAAGGCTCTGTGATGGTTCCTGGATATAAATGGGGACATTAAAGAGGTCGTACTTTCGAAATTCCTTGTGCTGTGCCGAAACCTCGTGGGACAGGAGATTGAGAAAGTACTCGGAATATATTGCTGGCGTGAGGTCCGACGATGATACCAGCACAGACGTGCTCGGCACCGGAGGAACGGTGGGAGCGGGTGGCAGAGGCCTTAAAAATGCCGAACCGCAAAATGAAGATATGAAAGAGCGGTAAGGAATCGAGGGTGCTGGTAGAGAAGCGACAAGAACAGCAGGGAGTGTATTGATGGCCTGCAGATAATGTGGTATGAAAGGGAGAGTATAGACATCCGGCTGCCAGGGTTTTGCGGTAGAGGAGCTGGCTCCTGACGTCAGTTGACCCGAAGGGCTGAAAGGGGGTTGGAGGGGATTCGGACGAAAAGATTGAGATGGGTGAAATCCTGATTGCATTGCGATACCTTGTTGTTGTTGGTGGTGTTGTTGAGCACTGTGTGGCAGCGATGCCTGCTGCGGGGTCCGTGATACAGAAGGTTGGAAAACTCCCGAGGGCAAGGTACTCGTAGGTGTATTTTTGCCCTGAGCCACCATGGCATATGACAGTGTTGTGGTGGGCATAGCTTGCGATGTCGACGAAACAGGCGTGTGAGAGGTATTGGGGACGTAACCTGCGCCGTGCGAAGCTAGGGGAGAGGGAGGAACAATACGCAGTGGGGTTGAGGGAGACATGGAGAGTAGGTCCGGAGCCTGAGCTATGCTTCGTCTGGTGTTCTCTTCCTCTATCTTCCTCCTATTTCAAGCGTATGGCCCCTCAGCACCTGGAGATAGATTCAGCGCCGTGTTGTTATCCCTAAATCATTCGGCGGTTGGTTTTTTTCGACCTATGGGACACCAGAAACACCAAACAAGGAAGGTAGGAGTGGGGAGGTGAGGAGAAAATAACGTCAACAAATCTAGTTGGAAGGTTCCAGCTAAAGGTCACTAGCTCCTAACTTCTCTATCCGGTTAAGAGGACAAAGGTGTACTATGTAACACCCTCAAAGTCAAGAGAGTCGGTTAAGTAAAGGGTAAGGTGAGGGCGTGAGACTTTTGATGTGTTTCCCTCAGCGAGAAGCGGGAGGTAAGGGGAAAGCTCGAAGGGGGAAACTGTCACGCAGTCGAAGAAAGCACAAGAGCGGACAGGGCAAACAAAAGCCCCGGATACCGAAGCAACGGTTTAGAGAATCCGTTCATCAGTGTTTCTGCACAATAAACGAAGCTCAATTAGTCTATCGGCATGTAAACCAATTCAACGTAAATGTCAGGGTCCTCAGGAATAAGATGTGGGGTCAGGTTCGAAAGTATTGTTTGCCCTCGACACCCTGCACTGCAGCATCAGCCGGGTAACTACGGTAAGATAATACTTTGCTGGCGAAGACACCAGGCTACAGGTGGTTTGTTAGAGCACTGAGCTCAAATCCCTCGATTGATATGCCGTGATTTTGTCTCCATAGTACTGCCTATTTGTCCACAGGGGATATGCCACACTCACAGCACCTATATATCCCGAAATTGAAAGGGGCCAGAAAGCGAATGCCCAGAACGATCGAAATCCCGACCCTAACAAGACCCTGTATTGATATATTATCACCTCGATGACATTTGTTTAACTTTCGACCTACTACTACCGGTATTAAGAATCTCTTCCACCAGTGCCCCGGGCTCTTATGTCGTGACCATGCATTCGCACACAACCATTGTGCCCTGGTTGTATACCGGTAGTATTATACCTGGATTCATTAGAGGTTCTACTGACATGAAAAGTGAGAAAAGACCTACTACCGTTAAGTGACAGGGCTGGTGGGATATCTACTATTATGAAAAATAAGACCAGGGAGACCAATAGCATAACAATATTATTATACTAATGTTATACCCGCGCTTCCCTACTCAGATCCGATATCCCTATTGGTCCCGGGAAGTACTGATTTAGAATATTCATAGTAGAGGTGCAGGGACGATTTAGGACGCATTCCCTTCTCGGAGATCCTAAATTTCCTCAGCACTCGGTCAAGAATTTGCATTGTGCTTCCTACAACATAAGGGCCAATCTTTTGTTGATCACCAAGGAGTAATTTGGAGTTAAATGCTTAGGCCAGGGACTGGCCCCAATTTGTGACTTCTATCTCTTGGTCTGCTGTAGGATGGTAAAAATTCAAAGGGGCCGAAGCAGAGGTATAAAATTGGTAGTGAGCATTTGAACCCAATTGCGAACTCTGTGGGGGGCAAAATGAACCGCTGGACACCGTCTTCGGAGCCCGGGAACAACCTCCGCCCTATTTCTCTTTCGCCCCTCCCTCCTGAAGCGATACGCACTGAGACTAGATTTATCGGTCGCCCTTCCTACCCTTCCTACCCTTTTATACTCATGGTTTGAAATAACGAGTAAGAAAAAAACCTAAAGGAGACCACAACTTAGAACAAGGTAAATCGAAGGGAAGGAAACCACTACCAAGGGCTACCGGAAGTCGGTTTGAAAAGGCCGGCGATATCAACGGGAGGAGACGGAGGACTAGCCCCGGGTTCTCTTAAGAAAGCTTCTCTCGGCACGGCCGGCTTCTAAGAAATTTGAGGGAGCTATAACGCCGAGGGCTCCTATGCAAGAACTAACTAATGTCAATCTCAACTGAAACGACGAGTTCACCCGTCCGAATCTAAAAAACAACTAAAGGTGTTACTTGTATCTGGCATAGAGTATCTGAAAATAAGACAAGGTTTTTTTTCGCTGACTGCGTGGTTTGTAAAAATAGCTGTGGTTTCTGATACTTATTGCCTGACAGGGAGCTATAATACTCGAAATAAGATTCTAGCTATAATTTAAATCGCATCGGGCCCATTGGAAAGGGCATCGATCCGCGCTGCAGGGCATCGTGGAGGCTGGCTATCAAAATTATTTCATTCCGCCCTGCATGTGCGACATTAGTCTTGGCTATCCTAAGTTATGGTCTTCCAGACTGTCAATATCCTAATGCTTGTGTACTTATTACGTTATCTCCAGCCACTCTACCATAGGACTGGAAGCTCTTTGATTGCGATACCATACTGGCACAGTATGATACTCATAAAGTTACTGTAGAGCACTGTACCGCGTTGTGCTCAAGCCTTTGCCATCCGTAGGTTAAGTACATTAATGCTTCCTTAGAAGGCTTTAAATCCCCCTGTACTAGCATAGTACTTCAGTAGTTATTATGGCCGAAAATGTGCACTCAGCCGCAATGTCATACTCGGGTGTTCTCCACCCACGGCAAGCGGCATCATCACGGAGTCTCACCAAACCAGCTCAGTGGGGCCGGCTCTGGAGATGGTTTACAAGATTATTTGATAACTCAGAGCAGAAAAAGACCGGAATGGCCCAGCACAGCATAGAGCCGAGCTTGATATTACATCCTGAACTAAGAAGTCTCACCATTACTGCAATGAGCCCCTTTGAACCGTAGTGTGCGTCCTTGATGTAAACCCGCACAGCAAGTCTCTCCTCTAGTACTTGAACAAGTATCACACCTCCTCCTCGGTTTGGAATTTCCTAATTCTGCTCTGCTCACCTGATGGGACCTTTCTGTGAGTGGTAACTGTGGCGGCACTTCCCTTGAAAGCATCAGACCGAGGGCTTCTACAGATGGAGTTAGAGGATGTGGCCCGATAGGCGAACTGGATTTGCAGGAGAGTTTCTTCCTAGGGTTATATTTTTATATAATAATTTGCACGGGGAAGCTGTTTCCATAGTTCTCGAGCAAAAAGCCATTACTATTATAGTCATGTAAAGTATTGAGTGAAAACACACTACGGTACTGGTATTTTTGACCCCATCTGCTATCAAATTAACCGCGCTACAGGAACCTTATGACCAATCGTCCCCAAAATGCCCCTGTAGCTACCCAGGCCGATTTGCTACATGTCCTTTTGGTTGTAATTAATTGTGGATTAGCTCCTACGCAAGCAAGAGAAGCCTCAAGTGCGAAACGTTCTCGCCAAGCTATAATAAGAGACTCCCACAGAAAAAAAGCACATAATTTGAAAATGCTAATTCTCACCGGCCTATCAACAGCGTAAGGTATGTCTAATTAAGTTGGAATTTAAATATTGTGAAATCTGTAACTACGCAGAATACCCCAGAGTGACATAAAATCGATTGAAGTGAGAATGGCGTTATCGCGTGGTTGTGGAAATGTCCGCTTTCGTGTACGAGTAGAGCAACTGACAGTGTCCTACAGCAGGGAAATACACCAAAGCTTTCCTTTTTCAGAAGCACTGTATCCAGTCGGTTGGGAGAACAACTTTCCTCCGGTATCAAGCCACACCCGGTTCGATTGATCTCCAGTGTCGCCAGTTAATGCCGTACCAAAGCCGATGGACCTAGGAGAGTCCAGAAGACCCCCCAAATACCTAAGCCACCCGATTTCATTGAGCGTCGGAAGTTCACTTAAAAATCCCGTTATCCGCCAGCTTCTGATCTTGTGAAATTAAGCATCAGATTATCAGCAGGGAACAATCCATAACAGAATTGGGACTACCAGCAAACCAGATCCAAGGCACCCTGAGAGACTCCCCAGAGCAGGGATGAGAACCCCGATGGCACCTGATGGGTGAACCGGAGCATCTACTCGAGCAGGGGCTACCGCCAACTACTCAAGTACCAGGGTTCTCGGATTAACCTCGTTGGGCCACATGGTTCCTCTCATAGCAGAATTACAGAATCTCACTCGCACATTGTATGACATTGGAGCAGGGGTGTGATGCAAAGCCAAGTGTGATGCAACATGCATGGGGAGTACTTAGGTACTCGAGTAGTTAGATAGCGACACATGATACTCCTCATCAACTTAATACCTATTCAACAACACAATACCGCATTCTTATACCTTTTGAACTCCGTTATACATCAACACCCAATTAAGAATCGAAATTCCTGGCAAAGCTTGAAATGAAGAGCAGATTGGATACACGCATGGAATGACTGGAGAAAGAAGATAGAGAGATGGCAGCACCTCTGCATGTATCTTTGAAGCGAATCCCTCCTTGGTCTCAGGGTGTCAACTCTGAAGGCGTAGCCAAGTACCGTACGGTACTCGGGGGTACATGAAAGTGGTTAACATTTTGTGGCGCAGTGTGGAACAAAGAGATAGGACCAATCTAGAACTGCCCACACCCAACCGGACCTGTTACTTTGTGCCAAACTGCGCACAAGATGTAAATAACTTTCATGCACCCCCGAGTTCCGTGAAAACTCCCGGAACCCACTATCTCGGCCAGCACTGCAATCTCGAGATTCCTGAGTTAGTGTCTTCCTGACATTGCATAGGATCAGCCCACTGGATGACTTGGATCTCATTAATCAGTGCTCGCAATTTTTCTTGACCTGCTGAACCAACCAGATCACTGGCTGTGGGTCTGATGGTCTGATAGTGGATTCGAGAGCTTTTATAATACCACATACGATTCTCAAGGGGCTTTTAATATGAATGATGGCAATAACCTTCTCTTGACTGAAGGTTAAGAGCATTTTGCCTAGAGGTGCTTCTATGAGCAGTGGGAGATAGGGATAGGAGCTATACTGTCGTTAATTTATGCTGCGATTCCCGCCTCCGGTCATGCGTTTGGATCTGGCTACAAATGTCCAAAAACCAGGACCATTTGCCACCAGAAGTACCTACAAGGGCAGGCAAAGGGATCAATCCATGATATACTTCATGAGCAAGAGTGATAAGGGAGTGAAGGACTCAGATATCAAGGTTAGACTGAAAAAAGCAGAAGGCCAGTTTAAGAAATGCAAAGAAGTTTGATAGAAAAATCCTTTTACCTTACTGTGAGGGCGCTAAAGAACGCAATCGGGATTGCTGAGATATTATACTCTACTCGAGTATAAGCCATGTCAGGCTTCTGCTCCACAGAGGTATAAGACATGAAGGAATTGGGTAAAGGTAACGTTGAGGACATTATTGGTAAACAAACTAGTGCCCATTCTTAGTCATATCCTATACTTCTTGTTTGGCTTGTTCTATGTGGCCGTGGGTCATCCAGAGAGGGGAAGAATTGTGGGACATATGATTGAGTATGATAAATGGCACAAGAACCTTGCAACAAATTGCGTTGACAACATTCGTGACGCTGCTAATAGATTCCTGTCCTGCATATACAGATCCCCCTGCACCATTGTTATCAACAAGGAAGGACACTCTCCTCAACAATTTACCAGAGCAGCCTCCCGCAGCACCCCATCTCGTATTAGCTTGATCTTTTATAACTTCCGGTTACTCCTGGTGTTGATCAAATCTGACCCGGAAGCAGCCGCATCAAGCTCTCTACTTAGCATCAGCTCCACAATCTTCCACAATCTGTGAATTGGAGACATAATTCCGGCGCTGTTTCTGTGCCGAACGGCGGGGCTCAAGGATTTGTCCGCTCTGCTCACAGAAGGGGAACCCCCTTCTTGCTCTCACACTATTGAGCTGCTATCTCATGTGGTTTCTGTTAGAGTTTACGGAAGTGGATAGTTGTCAGAGACAAGGAAAGTGGATTGATGAAGAACAAGGCGGGAGAATTGTTTTAGTTGTTTCATTTGTTCTAGAAGAAAGGATAGACAGAAGGGTTTTCTGGTGATGTCTTTCCTTTATTGTTATCATGGGGATATGCCTGAAGGAGAGATTGATGTGTGTGGCAGACGATAGAATGGTTGAGATACTTTTATTCTTATATAGACTTATGTTTAGTTAGTTTTGTTTTGTGGAGACGAGCGAATGAACTTTCCGATTATACGCACCCTTTAGTCTGAGCCCTGAGTCTAGATCGAGCTGTTGTGCCGCCACTGCAATTTATCCCCCGCAACAGTTTCCTACCTAGCAATAGTCCAAGTATTTTCCCATGTGCCCTTCTAAGCTAATATCGCACTTGCACCCAAGGTGCTCGAACCCTTCTAGATCCAGCTCGGAACTTGTAGGGTGCTTCGACAGATCTGCAGTCTAGTGGTAGGGATACATTCTTACCTTTCCCTCTCGGAGGGGTCATCTCCCCCCGGCAGAGCTTGTAGTTCACCCCACCCCTCCGGCTCCCTGTAATGTTGGCGTGATTCACTTCTAACTTATAAAGGAAACCTATGATAATATTGCTGTAAAGCCTAATCCACTGTTGGCTCCACTTACAAGCATATTCCGGCGAGATTCCCCACAAATCCTAAGAGTCCTAGAAAATTTTTGTAGATCCGTTCAGTCTGAGCAAGAGTTGCCAAAGAGTCCAGCCACTCTGATAAATACCTCCCGTAGTTTCAAAACATCGCGATATTAGTCAATCGCATCCCATGGTACCCGGTCTTGGCCCCCACCCCCGTGGGTGGTACTTGTACCGTCTACCACGAATACGGTAGACAAGAAAGAATTTTTGTGAAACACAAATCCGAGTGATTTAATGTGAAACGGATGGCCCAATCAGACCTTGGCAAACCTTACCGTAGTTGTGTAACATGCCCTGTGGGGGAAAACACATGTCCTCCCTGTCAAACTTCCCACCACATAAGCCCCACCGCCGCTTACAATGACGGAAGAACGAAATCAACGGATCGATAGCGCGCTATCTTCAATAGTGGAAGCTATAATACCAGCAAATCCAGATGAAAACGATGAGATAGCTGATGAGCGACACGAAGCGCTCTTGGAGCGGGCGAGGGATATAATCAAGAGGTAAGTTTCACGGAGAATAGGGCATTGTCCATGGGGGAGAATTGACATCTTGGGTGATAGCCACGGACAGCCCAGCATTGTGCCGGATGTGCAGCATATTAGTGACATAATCAAAAAGAAACGTACACTTCCTATACGGCGACCCCACGATGTTGACAGAGGCTGACACTGATACGGGTGCTGAGACATCAGTCGTGAGGGATAATAAGACTCCTGAACCTGCATTGAAGTTTTCGACTTTATACACGAGGCTCCTGAACCAACGAGTTTTATCGCAGAAATGGGCTATTCTCTACTTACTCCACGAACTTTCAGACTCTCCCAAAGCCACGCCTTCCTCATCCACGGCAGGAATTCGAGATGATGTGTTTCCAGAGGCCGGTATTATCGGGGCTCGGGGGATGGAACCGGTGGGAGAGCATGCTTTCTCCGCGGCGTTTAGTTATATGGGCCTTCATCGATTACCAGGTCGGGATTCTGGCCGGGGGCCGGGGGTTGGTGGGCTTGCGGGGGGTGACTTGGGGTCACAGTGGAACAGTTTTGGACAGGGCAGGGAAGAAAGTGCTATGAAAACTAAAGCTGAGCTTCTCGCCGAGGAATATGAGGACCCTGGTGCTTTTCCCCGACCGGCCAATTTCTAGGAGACAGCTAACCTCGTGATATTCAGAACCAACTGAGCAGGCCCTTTTATCTTCATTACCTTTTACTCTGCTAGGACTCTCTTCTTCCCATCTCCCCTTTACAGCATCGAGTGTATCAGCTCCACCTTCTGGGGGCGATATTTCGACAACTCAAAAGTACGCGATTTCAATACCACCAACTTTGCCACTACCGGTTGTGTCATTACTACATACTCTAGCAGAACCTTCGCTTCTTTATAGATGTCTCAACGAATTTGTGCAATCATCATCTGAGGGTGGTACTGATGGTGGATTAGTAGGCCAATCGCTAAAGTCTGCCATTGGAATAGAGCTTCGAGGCTATATTAATCTTGTTGTCTGTTTGGAGAATGAAATCAGAAGAGCGGTTGCGGCTGCCGAGACTACTATTGGTGTAAGGACTGCAGGGGTCACGTTGAAAAGATGTGTTGTGTGGACTAGGGAGGCGACTATGGGCCTACGGCTAATGAGTTTGATAGTGGAGAAAACTAATGGTGCGTCAATGGATTTCACCATTGTCCTTTCCTTTTCCTAACCACAGCTTATTAAGATTTTTTGAATAGATAAAAAAGGGGGTCAGCTTATTTCGACGATTCACAGCTTCGCGTCGTCACATGGGGACCCATTCGTGCATGCGTTTGCAGAACGACTGTTGAGCCACGTCACACGACCCTTTTACGATATGCTTCGACACTGGATCTATGATGGAGAGCTTACAGACCCCTATTTGGAATTTTTCGTTATCGAGCAGCCCAATCTTCCAGATGGGGGTGGCAACAAGGGAGGTGCCTCCTCAGTATGGGAGGACAAATACACCATCCACTCGCCTCAAGTACCCACTATTATGACAGAGTCATTTGCAAAAAAAGTGTTTCTAATCGGAAAGTCCCTTAACTTCATCCGACATGGTTGCAGTGACTCGGACTGGGTAGAGAGTTACTCAAAGTCGACATCTAAGGAATTGGGATATGGAGATACTGCGAGGTTAGAGATGAGTATCGACGAGGCGTATAAGACAACGATGGCCAGGCTTATTGAATTAATGGGGAGCAAATTTAGACTATTTGATCACCTCCGAGCACTTAAGAAATATCTCCTTCTCGGCCAGGGTGATTTTATTGCGCTACTTATGGAGGGGTTGTCCGCTAGCCTGGAGAGGCCAGCAAATACCTTATATCGCCATAACCTAACAGCCCAGCTGGAACATGCAATCCGTGGGTCAAATGCACAGTTCGACTCTCCCGATGTCTTGAGAAGGCTTGACGCGAGAATGTTGGAATTAAGCCATGGGGAGATCGGATGGGATGTGTTTACATTGGAGTACAAGATCGACGCGCCTGTGGATGTTGTCGTTACGCCTTATGGAAGTAGGCAGTATTTAAAGGTTTTTAACTTTTTATGGAGAGTGAAAAGGGTCGAGTTTGCTCTCGGGAGTAGTTGGAGGCGATTTATGGCTGGAGCACGTGGGGTGCTGAAGGCGGTTGAAGATTTGGTAGGACCCGACTGGAAAAAGGCTCGCTGTGTTGTCGCAGAGATGGTTCACTTTGTTAACCAACTACAATACTACATCTTGTTTGAGGTAAGCCTCGAAGACCCAGTGTAGGTTTAGGAATGTCTTCTCACCTCGATTGCTGTCATAAAGGTTATCGAGTCTTCCTGGGATACCCTCCAGACGGCGATATCTAAACCAGAGGCGACCCTGGACGACTTGATCGAGGCGCATGCGAAATACCTGCAACATATCACACATAAAGGCTTGCTCGGGAGCACTAGTTCTAGGAGTAGCGGTAAAGGGAAGAGGGCAGGCACCGATGGTGATGATACTTTCATGACTCAACTTCACGAAATATTGAAGATAATGCTTGCCTATAAAGATGCCGTAGATGGCCTTTATGGATATAGCGTCGCGGAATATACTCGAAGACAGGAGAGGGGCCAAAGGATCGAAACTAGAACAAAGAAAGGTGAATGGGGTATCAGAGAAGCAGATGAGGAAGGCGAGGCCTCGGGAAGAGGGCCTAATCCCGAAGATATGATGCTGCCGAGCTTACGACAGAGACTGAAGGCATTGTCAGGGGATTTTCAGGCAAGGGTAGTGATCCTTTTAGGTGATCTAGCTTATCAGAGTGACATGGATATGAGGCTTCTGGGGGTATTGCTGAGCTTCAATGAGTATGTTCATTTTTGCCCTCTGTTCCTGTGGCTAAGACTGACGGGAAAAGGTATTATCCGGTTGTCAATAAAAGACGGGCGAGAGGCGAGAGAGAAAGGAGGAATACTCCACGGACGCAACCTGGCATAAAGCCTAAAACAAAAGAGGGCTCTACAGGAGAATCTGCTGCCGGTAGTGGGGTCCAAGAAGGAGAATAGTACCGTAGACCAGTTCTATTTCCAGTAATGTCATTATCTCATAAGTTTTCTCTTATGTCTGGGAGCAAGCGGAGCTTTGTATTTAGGTATTAATTAGCCATCAGTCTTTGGGCAGCAATTGCTGCACGGTTTCTTGATGCGAGATAAGATTGCGCCACGACGAACTAGACAAGAAGTTGGTATCATAATCTACGGAGGTATCATACGATACAGGGGATATGTTTTGTAGGTTACACAGGGAGTGAGGGCAGCAAACCTCGCTTGTGGAACCTATAAAACTTATGCCCTATACCTCCGTAGCATAGGCTGAAGAAAGAAGCTGAGGCATGATACCGGTATCATACAATAACTGCTCATATCATACCATCCTCTATCCACACTTACAGAGCTAACAACAGAGCGAACAGAGGTTCTAGGTTACTCGCGTGACTAGAATTTAATGTTGATGTTCCGTCAACGTTGCCGAGGTTTGAGCGCCGGAACAGCTTGTGACGCATCCCTAGCCAATTCTTCGGGCGTTCAATTATGGGATCGGCTCCCCAGCCTACCGGTACAGTACGAGTACCGGTACCGTACTCGAGTAGTCTAACCACCATCCCGGCGCTCGAGCATAGGACTGGTACCGGTATGGCAACTTACCCTTCATATGCACCGAATTTCACTCATTTTCAGCCCAGTGATAGGCAAGGCCATCGCCCGATTAGCCCGGATGTCACCTGTTGGAGGAATAGGCTCACTAGAAAGTCGACCCAACCAATCAACGAACAACTTGAACTTTCCCTAGTCGACGATAAAGCACCGTTTATACTCGAGTACCTTCTGGAGTTAGGAGGTGGAAAAAAATCCAGTGCCTGAAAAACAGGTTAAAGGATGCTTTCGAGCCCAATGAACTAGCTCACGATAAGATGCCCGCACCAGCAAGGTCAAGATGGGAAATAAAAAATAGACTGAGGGAGTCTTCGGCGAGGCTTGGCAGATATTAGCAATAAGTTTTAGTTGACTTGCACCAAACATGCGCAGTGAGGTGCCAAGGCTTGCTGAGGGCGTCTGGCGTCGCCTCGCTGAGGACTCCCCCAGTCCACAGAAAAGATCTTGTCACTCTTCCCTGACACCGGCCCATTTCTCACATGTTTCTCAGGCTGGGGCTCGATCTACCATTCTACTTTTGAACTTGCGGGGAACGGTTTTCAGGACTGTTACCGGTGTTGAGGATCCCCTCCGTCCGAACCAACGCATTGTGGTGAGGAGAGAGCTAGCCTTTTTAATACGTGCAGCTCTGTTTCCATCCATACAGCCACTAACTATGGGTGTCTCATAAGAGCCTTGGGCCATATCATTCACAAGCCAGCAGCCGCTGGACCGAGATTTTCCGAGGGGTCGATTCCTGAATGCTTTTCTTTATGTGCTGCTCCTCCATCTGTTTCTCCCTTCTTGAATACTTTCTCTCTTCCTCTCTAATAATTCTCCAAACCCCTCCTCTAAATCTTATACTCCCTAAGCTTCTTTACGATTGAATGCCGTCTTTAGAAGTTATAGAGGCGGAGCAGAAGGCCTTCGAGGCCGAAGTTGAAGCCGTGAAGCAATGGTGGTCATCACCACGCTGGCGCTACACAAAAAGACCTTTCACGGCAGAGCAAATTGTCTCCAAGAGAGGAAACCTACCCATCTTCTACCCAAGCAACGACCAAAGTAAGAAGCTTTGGGGTATTCTGGAGACGAAATTTAATTCAAAAGAGCCTAGTTACACATATGGATGTCTTGATCCGGTCATGGTCACTCAGATGGCCAAGTACCTAGAGACAGTATATGTCAGTGGGTGGCAATGTTCTTCTACCGCTAGCAGCACGAATGAGCCTAGCCCTGACCTTGCGGACTACCCTATGGTAAGTTGTATTTTCTTGTAGTGGTTGAGTTTGATTTTCACATGCTATTCGGAGTGGAATGTGGGGTGTGAGGTTCCTGGGCATGTGACTCACGTGCAGTAGGACACCGTTCCGAACAAAGTCGACCACCTCTTCAAAGCGCAATTGTTTCACGATAGGAAACAGCGAGAAGCACGCCTGTCTGTTCCGGTATTGGAGCGTGCTAATCAGCCGAGTGTCGATTACCTTCGTCCTATCATCGCTGATGCTGATACTGGTCATGGTGGACTCACGGCTGTCATGAAGCTCACAAGGCTGTTCATTGAGCGGGGCGCTGCTGGGATTCACATTGAGGACCAAGCGCCTGGGACTAAAAAGTGCGGGCATATGGCTGGTAAGGTGTTGGTACCTGTGGGCGAGCACATCAATCGGTTGGTAGCCATCAGGGCGCAGGCCGATATCATGGGTAAGCCTTATAATTTCCTTCCTTTAATGCCATATCTCTCACCCACGCACGCGCAGGTGTCGATCTTCTTTCTGTCGCCCGCACAGACTCCGAAGCTGCAACCCTGATCACTTCAACCATCGACCACCGAGACCACCCCTTCATTCTCGGATGCACAAATCCATCGCTTCAACCCCTCGTCGATTTGATGGCCGCCGCTGAAGCCTCCGGCAAGTCCGGCGATGCACTCCAAGCAATTGAAGATTCCTGGCTAGCGTCTGCCAACATCAAGCTTTTTGATGAGGCCGTTATTGACGCTATCAACGCCGGCAAGTACCCGAACAAGTCCGGGTTGATTGAACAATACCTTTCCATCTCAAAAGGAAAGAGGAACTCTGAAGCACGAGCCATCGCCAGGGGAATTGCCGGGGTAGATATTTTCTGGGATTGGGAGAGTCCTAGAACTAGAGAAGGGTTCTACAGGTACAGAGGTGGCACCAAATGTGCTATTATGAGAGCTGTGGCATACGCTCCTTACGCCGACTGCCTATGGATGGAGAGCAAGAAGCCGGATTACGCCCAGGCTGCCGAATTCGCCGAGGGCGTTCATGCCGTTTGGCCTGAACAGAAACTTGCTTACAATCTCTCGCCTAGCTTCAACTGGAAGGGCATGTTCCCTCTATCTAACCTCTGTAAAATCTTGGTCTTGCGCTGACATCCTCCCACAGCGGCCATGCCGCCCGACGAGCAAGAAACCTACATCAAGCGCCTTGGCAAGCTCGGGTACTGCTGGCAATTCATCACCCTTGCAGGGCTTCACACTACTGCTCTCGCATCAGGTACCTCCCCACACTCTCTCCCCCTTCTAGCAGGAACAAACTTATATTAACACAACGTAGACGCCTTCGCAAAGAACTACGCTAAGCAGGGTATGAAAGCCTATGGCAATCTCGTACAAGAACCAGAAATAGAGAACGGTATCGATGTCGTCCTTCACCAGAAGTGGAGTGGAGCAAACTACATCGACAACATGCTGAAGATGGTCACCGGCGGTGTGTCGTCGACCGCGGCGATGGGTAAAGAGGTTACCGAGACGCAGTTCACTGGATACACGAAGAATTGATCATTTCTGAGACCTTTTTCTTTCTTTCATTCATTTCTTCTTTAATAGCAGGTAGTTATAAGCGCAAGTGCCAGTAGAACCAATTAGAGGAAGGCCTATCTTTTGTTCTCCTCCCTGCCCTTAACAAATCTGGAGAGGAACTGGTGGTGGAAGGTGATTGGCCGACCGATCTGGTTTTGACTTTTTCCTTCCGTCCGAGTGATTTGTATAATATCCCATCAAAGTATTCACATGTTCCAACCTGTCACGGTATGGCACCACACCACGCCCCAGGAACTGCCGGAGACGCCATGCCAAAATTCACCAGAACTTCTAGCGCTGCAAACGCGAATCGTCCAACTTAACCCACGACTTGTCGGTACATGTACGGTACGAGTAGCTCTGCCTCAGAAAAAGAAACCCTTACCCCACCACTCTCTAAGCCAAGCCTTTTTTTTTTTTTTCCTTATTTTTGACTACAAGTAGGTACTCCACCCCTTACTACCACCGTATGGTACCCCCAACCTCCAAGTAGTAAATCCGGATAGCCGTAGACAAGACATTGTGGCCGAGTGGTTAAGGCGACAGATTAGAAATCTGTTTCGTTCGCGAGCACAGGTTCAAATCCTGTCGATGTCGAGAGTTATCTCATACCTTTTTTCTTTTTCATTTTTGTCCCCCTATGATTCCAAGGAAGGAAAGAAAGAAAGAAAACCTAATCCTGGTGATAAGGATGGGTTAGGTTACACATGGTATCATAGGTACTCGAGTACGGTGCGTATCATGGTGGATAGTTTTGGGGGGTTGGGTTGCGGCGGCGGAGAGGGGAGGGGAGGGGGGTGAGGATTGACGGAAGGTA